>Ga0209835_1000224_pt1 | contig 39698 bp, 38 predicted proteins | sample LakKivwa52mmetaG_FD_184138 | JGI IMG/M metagenome (GOLD analysis project Ga0209835, IMG submission 184138) | Anoxic lake water microbial communities from Lake Kivu, Rwanda to study Microbial Dark Matter (Phase II) - Lake Kivu water 52m metaG... | ecosystem: Environmental > Aquatic > Freshwater >... | reverse complement strand
GCAAGCCCAAGGGGATGCACTGGCGCACCTTTGAACGGCTGAAAGCCGAGCATGATGCTTTCGCTAATGCGTCATGGATGGGCGCTGCTAAACGGTTTGGACTGATTTCCGGCATGGGGTGGGTGAAAAGTGAAAAGCAATGACCCTGAATACCGCCACGAATCCTTTTATTTAGCACTAATACGGATTTATGCCGAAAACTAAAAATAATTCGAGTACCTACGGAGCAGGCGCGGGCAGAAATTTTTGCGAGGGGTAATCAGTGGGTGGGGTAATCAGGCAAAATAGGGGTATGACTTCAAAAAGTGTGCCCAAGATTGTGCCCATGTTCCGGGCCGAAGTCCCCCGAAGGTAAAGCGCAATCCGCAATGCGTGGCTTCAAAGGCGGGACGCGGGAACTATTGCGGGAACTGGCGCGGATGTTGCGGGAGCAAGCCGAAGCCTTGAAGCGCATAGGTTAGATAGTCGGCGCTAACGGCGCTATACTTTCCAAATGCATTCCTTCGCTAGAACTTCGGCCTTTGCCTTCGCGCTAACGCTGTCAAACCTCGCCTATGCCGACTTCACCGGCAAGGTGGTAGCTGTAGCCGATGGCGATACTCTTACCGTGTTGCGCGACAGCGAGCAGATCAAGGTGCGACTGGTAGAGATTGACGCCCCCGAGAAAGCGCAGGCATTCGGCAATAGATCAAAGCAGTCTCTATCCGATCTTTGCTTCGGCAAGACCGCAACGCTGGATGATCGCGGAAAAGACCGCTACGGACGAACGCTGGCGCAAGTTACTTGCGACGGAATAGACGCGAACGCAGAGCAAGTGCAGCGGGGCATGGCGTGGGTATATCGAAAATATGCCCTGAAGGATTCGCCGCTGTATGCGGCAGAGTCCGAAGCAAAGGCGGCGAGGCGGGGGCTATGGGCTGATGCAGACCCTATGCCACCATGGGAGTGGCGGCGCAAACCGTAAGAGGTGAACAAGTGAAAATACATACCGTTTTGTTTCTGTTGGTTATGACTACTTTGGCAACTTCGGTCAGAGCCGACGAGCCTCGCCAGACGACCGCTAGCGCAGGTCCGAATTGGGTACTGGTGGATTGGACACGCGATGGCGACAAATTCTATGTCGACCCCAGCACGATTAGACGCGATGGAAATTTGAGGAGGCATTGGGAGTACATTGACTACGCATCGCGCCAGGCTGGAGGGGCGCTATCCGTGCGCTTGTTCCACGAAATCGATTGCCGCGAGGAACGGCGTCGAATCATCGAACTCACAGCATTCAGCGAATCCATGCTCCAAGGCAGGATTCTTGGGATAGAGCGCGGCGATGGGAGTTGGGATCAGATTGCGCCCGGAACTGTCGGCGAAACCGTCATGCGCTTAGTCTGCGCGCACCCCCGACGGTAGCCCCTGCAAGCCGCAAGCTGGCGAGCGGCTTTATCGCTGGCCTGCGCTGTGGCGAAGCGGGGCGGGTTAGAAGGGACGGCGGTAGCGGGGGCGATAGAGCCGATGGCGAAGCCTTCGGCGTGGTTCAGTCAGTGACATGGTAGCGAAGGCGCGGGGCTTGCTGTTTCTGGTGCAAGCGCCGTGACTGAGCGGTGCGGGGGTGGTTTGAGTCGGGGCCGATATGGGGGACAATAGCGGCTTTCGTGCATTCGGTTCCAGACCATCGGCGCGGGGGTATCAAAAGAAATAGCGGGTATCTGAGCGGGTATCAAGGCTGATTCACTGGAGCCATAGCCATACAGAACAAAAGGATAGCCTCGATATGCTGCTGATGATCGACAACTACGATTCCTTCACCTACAACCTGGTGCAGTACTTCGGGGAACTGGGCGAGGACGTGCGGGTGCACCGCAATGACGAAATCACCGTGGAGCAGATCGAGGCCTTGCAACCGGCGCGCATCGTCGTCTCGCCCGGGCCGTGCACGCCGAACGAGGCAGGCGTGTCGGTGCCGGTGATTCATGCCTTTGCCGGCCGCGTGCCGATCCTGGGCGTCTGCCTGGGCCACCAGAGCATCGGCCAGGCCTTCGGCGGCCGCATCGTCCACGCCAGGGAACTCATGCACGGCAAGACTTCGCCGATCCATCACGCCGACAAGGGGGTGTTCCGCGGCCTGCCCAATCCGTTCACGGCGACCCGCTACCACTCCCTGGTGATCGAGCGCGACACCCTGCCCGACTGCCTGGAGATCACCGCCTGGACCGAGGATGGCGAGATCATGGGGGTGCGCCACAAGTCGCTGGCGGTGGAAGGCGTGCAGTTCCACCCCGAATCCATCCTGACCGAACACGGCCATCAATTACTGAAGAATTTTCTGGAGGAGTCCCGCAGATGAGCGCCACCCTGAAACCCCAGGACGCCCTGAACCGTATCATCGAGCATCGCGAGATCTTCCACGACGAGATGCTCGGCCTGATGCGCCAGATCATGACCGGGGAGATGAGCCCGGTGCTGATCGCCGCGCTCATCACCGGCCTGCGCGTGAAGAAGGAGACCATCGGCGAGATCAGCGCTGCCGCCACGGTGATGCGCGAATTCGCCACCAAGGTGCCGGTGCGCGATACCTTCCATCTGGTCGATACCTGCGGCACCGGCGGCGACGCCGCCCACACCTTCAACATTTCCACCGCCGCCGCCTTCGTGGCGGCCGCGGCCGGCGCGCGCGTGGCCAAGCACGGCGGGCGTTCGGTGTCGTCGAAGTCGGGCAGCGCCGACGTGCTGGAGGCCCTCGGCGTCAACATCAACATGACGCCGGAGCAGGTGGCCCGCTGCATCGAGGACGTCGGCGTGGGCTTCATGTTCGCCCCCAACTTCCACGGCGCCATGAAGCATGCCGCGCCGGTGCGCCGCGAACTCGGCGTGCGCACCCTGTTCAACATTCTCGGGCCGCTCACCAACCCGGCCGGCGCGCCCAACCAGGTGATGGGGGTGTTCCACCCCGACCTGGTGGGCATCCAGGTGCGCGTGCTGCAGCGCCTGGGCAGCGAGCGGGTGCTGATCGTGCACGGCCGCGAGGGCCTCGACGAGATCTCGATTTCCGGCGAGACCCTGGTGGGCGAGCTGCGCGACGGCGAAATCCGCGAATACGTGCTGCACCCGGCGCAATTCGGCCTGCAAACCCACGACATCGCCAGCCTGCGGGTGGACACCGTGGAGGAATCGAAGGAGCGCGTGCTGCGTGCCCTGGACGACACGCCGGGACCGGAACGCGACATCGTCGCCCTCAACGCCGGTGCCGCCATCTACGCGGCGGGCGTGGCGGACAGTCTTACGAACGGGGTGGAACGGGCGCGCACCGTGCTGGCTTCCGGCTCCGCCCTGGCCAAGCTGGCGGAACTGGCGGCCTACAAGGTCGAGTAGCGGAGAAGCTGGCGCCCACGGCAGGAATCGAACCTGCGACCCTCCCCTTAGGAGGGGGATGCTCTATCCACTGAGCTACGAGGGCGGACGGGCGTGGATTCTACCTCACCGCAAGCCAGGCGCTTCCCGCGTCAATGCTTTCAAGGGATCATTGTCGCGGTCCCGGCGCCCTCGAAATATCGCGCGAATCGGCCTTGAACCCGGCCGACCCGGCGCCAATAATGAAACCATGCCTCCCCGTTCCACCGAGTCCATCATGAGCCATCTCACCGCCAAAGACCGTCTTGCCATTCACGCCGCCCTGGATGCACAGCGCGCCAAGTTGCTGCATGGCCTGAAGGCCGCCATGGAGGAGAGCGGCCAGACCCAGTATGCCGCCGTGCTCGGGCGCTCCTCCGGCGACAGCGCCGACGAAGCCCTGGCGGTGACCCTGGGCAATCTCTCCGCCGCGCGCATGGACCACGAGGTGCGCGCCCTGCAGGCCATGGAGGACGCGGCTGGCCGCCTCGACACAGCCGATTTCGGCATTTGCGAGGACTGCGGCGCCAACATCCCCGCTGCCCGGCTCATCGCCAACCCCATGGCCACCCGCTGCATCGCCTGCCAGGAACGGCACGAGCACACCTTCGCGGGCCAGTTGCACGGGTCGCTGTAACTCCGGCCCCTGCTCCTACAATTGCGGCCGGGGCGACCCGGCCCCGCCTATTGCCGCCGCCGCATGCCCTATCTCACCCTAGACCGCGTCTGCCTGGCCTTCGGCCACTGGCCCCTGCTCGATGGCGCCAACCTGGTCATCGACAAGGGCGAACGCATCGGCCTGATCGGCCGCAACGGCGCCGGCAAGTCCAGCCTGCTGAAAATCCTCTCGGGAGAACTCAGCGCCGATGATGGCGTGGTCTGGCGCAAGCCCGGCCTGCGCCTGGCCAGCGTGCCCCAGGAACCGGCCTTCAACCCCGTCCACACGGTGTTCGAGGCGGTCGCCGAGGGCGCCGGTCCCGCCCGGGGCCTGCTGGCGGCCTACCACGCCGCCGCTCATGCCGCCGCCGACGGCACGCCCGCCGCCCTGGCCGATCTGGAACGCCTGTCGCACGAACTGGAAGCGGGCGACGTCTGGCGCCTCAACAGCCGGGTGGAGGAAACCATCGCCCGCCTGGGCCTGGATGCCGACGCGCGGGTGGACGCCCTCTCCGGCGGCACCCGCAAACGCGTCGCCCTGGCCCGCGCCCTGGCCTCCGAGCCGGAACTGCTGTTGCTGGACGAACCCACCAACCACCTCGACTTCACCGCCATCGAGTGGCTGGAGAACCTGCTCGCCGAGTTCCCCGGCGCGCTGCTGTTCATCACCCACGACCGCGCCTTCCTGGACCGGGTGGCAAATCGCATCGTCGAACTGGACCGGGGCCAGTTGCGCCAGTACCAGGGCAACTTCTCCGCCTACCAGGCCAAGAAGGCCGAGCAACTGGAGGTGGAGGCGGCGCAGAACCGCAAGTTCGACAAGTTCTGGAAGCAGGAGGAAGTCTGGATCCGCAAGGGCATCGAGGCCCGCCGCACCCGCAACGAGGGCCGCGTGCGCCGCCTGGAGGCCCTGCGCCGGGAACGCAGCGCGCGGCGCGAACGCCTGGGCCAGGTCGGCTTCGCCCTGGACGCCGGGGAACGCTCCGGCAAGCTGATCGCGGAATTCGACCAGGTCAGCTATTCCGTTCCTCCCTCCCCCATCGAGGGGGAGGGGCTTAAGCGGCGCACCCTCATCCGCGACTTCTCCACCCGCATCCTGCGCGGCGACAAGCTGGGCCTGATCGGTCCCAACGGCGCAGGCAAGACCACCCTGATCAAGCTCATCCTCGGCGAGATCGAACCGGATGCGGGCCGCATCAAGCGCGGCACCCGCCAGGAAGTGGCCTACTTCGACCAGTTCCGCAACCAGCTCGACGACGACGCCACGCTCATCGACACCATCTCGCCCGGCTCGGACTACGTCGACATCGGCGGCCAGAAGAAGCACGTAATCGGCTACTTGGAGGAATTCCTCTTCCCCGGCGAGCGCGCCCGCGCCAAGGTTTCCGCCCTCTCCGGCGGCGAACGCAACCGCCTGCTGCTGGCCCGCCTGTTCGCCCGCCCGGCCAACATCCTGGTACTGGACGAACCCACCAACGACCTCGACATCGATACCCTGGAGCTGCTGGAGCAACTGCTGCAGGACTATCCCGGCACGGTCATCCTGGTCTCGCACGACCGGGCCTTCCTCGACAACGTGGTGACCCAGTCCATCGTCTTCGCCGGGAGTGCTGACAACCCCGGCAAGCTGCTCGAAATCCCCGGCGGCTACGCCGATTGGCTGGCCTGGCGCGCTCGCGCCCAGCCCGAGCCGGCCGCCGCGGTGAAGGCTCCGGCCAAGCCTGCCGTGGCTCCGTCGCCAGCCAAGCCGAAGAATTCCCTGAAGGGCATGAAGGCCGGCCTCAGCTACAAGGAACAGAAGGAGCTGGAGGCCCTGCCCGGCCGCATCGAGACCCTGGAAGGCGAACAGGCCGAACTCGCCGCCCGCATGGCCGAGCCGGCGGTCTACGCCGACCACGCGCGCGCCGCCGAACTGCACGCGCGGTCCGCCGCCATCGAGGAGGAACTGCTGGTCCTGCTCGGGCGCTGGGAGGAACTGGAAGGCAAAGGCCTGCCGGCAAGCGCGCCGTAACCATTCGTTACAAGCCCACACAACTCCGACACGCTTCCCTTACAGACGACTCCTAGAGTGCACAGCACCGGCATCGCATAGGTGTGCCGGCAACCTCAAGCAAGGAGTCGACCATGAAAACCTCTAGCGTTCGCAAGCTTATCGGCCTGGCCGGCCTGGCCTCGCTCACCCTTCTGGCCACCGGCGTCCAGGCCGGGCACGGCTATCCCGGCCACCCCGGCCACTTCCAAGGTGGTCCCAACGTCGAATACCGGCAGCATTACGGCCCCGGCCCGCGCTGGGGGGACATGAACATCGAGCAGCGCCAGCGCCATCTGATGGCCCGCGTCGAGCAGGGCTTGCGCAGCGGCCGCCTGACCCACTACGAGGCGCGCGAGCTGTTCCAGGACCTGCGCCGCAGCGAGATCCTCGAACGCCGCTTCGAGGCGGATGGCCGCCTGAGCCGGGCCGAGTGGTCCGAACTCGACCGCGTGCTCGACCGCGTCGCCCGCGACCTGCGTCAGGAACTGCGCGATGACGACCGGCGTGGTGGCCGGCCGGGCTGGGGCTACGGTGGCTACGCCTGGCGTTGAACCGCACCGGCCGCGGAGCGGTCATGCGCCCGCGGCCCGGCTTCAGGCCGGGCTGGCGGGCGCGTCCAGGGCTGCGCGGCAGTCCGCGACGCGCTGCAGCAGTTGCGCCCGCTCGCGGATGTCGCCGCGGCAGGCGCGCAAGGCGGCCTGAAGCGCGCGTGCCCGCGGCGAGGCCAGTGCCGTGTCGACGCGCGGGCCGCCGCAACGATTCAGTTCCGGCCGCACCAACCCGCCCGGCATGCGGGTGTCGGCAGCGGTGTCGAGGCCGCAGAATCGGGCCAGGCCGGCGGCCACCCCGTCGCCACGTATGAACCAGTCCTCGTAATGCACGACGTGGCAGGCCGCTTGCGTATGCCACAAGGCATCGCAGGTGCGTCGCAGCCAGACCGACTCGGCCAGCGGCGCCGAAGCCTGGTAGGCCCGCATGAAGGAACGCAGGATGTCGTCCGGCTCGCGCAGGGCCAGCAGGTAGCGCGGGGCGATCGCCTCGGCAGAGAAGATGCGCTGCCACAGCGGCAGGAAAGACGCGGTGCGGGGATCCTTGAATCCCCACACGCCGCCCGCTTCACCCAGGCGCTCGCGCAGCAGCGCGCGCAAGGCGATCTCGGCCGCGGCGGTGGCCGGCGCGTCGAGCCAGTTTGCCGGCAACGGGTGGTAGGGCCAGGCCCCCAGCGCGCGCATGAGATCGGCCTGGATGCGGACGATGCCGGCATCCTCGTAGAACCCCTCCGGATTGTCTTCCCGCGCGCCGATCAGTGCGGGCGACACGCGCATGCCCAACGCGGCGAGGACCTGCATGAGCAGGGAAGTGCCGCTGCGGCCGGCGCCGAGGACGACGATGACGGGGCGCGAGGCGTTGAAGGCGGCGGATGGCATTGCGGCGCGATTGTATCCCCTGCCCCATGGCGTGCCAGGGCAGCATGTGGTTTCCATTTCCGGTTTCCGCCCGCGCCGTCTTGTGCTCAAATCCCCTCCTTTTCCGCGCACCGGTTTGGCGCACGGGGACCATCCCCACCGGCCCGCCCTTATGCAAGTCACCGTCAGCGAACTGCTCGTCCGTTACCTGGAACGCCTGGGCGTCGAAGTCCTCTTCGGCATGCCCGGCGCCCACGTGCTGCCGATCTACGACCGCCTGCACGGTTCCGCGGTGAAGAGCGTGCTGGTCAAGCACGAGCAGGGCGCGGCCTTCATGGCCGGCGGCTATGCCCGCGCCTCCCACCGCGTCGCCGCCTGCATCGCCACCGCCGGACCGGGCGCCACCAACCTGGTGACCGGCATCGCCAACGCCTATGCCGACCGCCTGCCGGTACTGGTGATCACCGGCGAGACCTCCACCTACATCTTCGGCAAGGGGGGCCTGCAGGAAAGCGCCGGCGAGGGCGGCGCCATCGACCAGATGGCGCTTTTTTCCGGCATCACGCGTTACCGCAGGCTGGTCGAGCGCACCGATTACCTCGGCCAGGTGCTGAACCAGGCCAGCCGCGCCCTGCTGGGCCCGGATCCGGGCCCGGTGCTGCTGTCGATTCCCTTCAACGTGCAGAAAGAACTGGTCGACGCGGCGGTGCTGGAGCAGTTGCACATCCCGCATGCGCAGGCGTCGGCCCCGGTACCGGCGGGTCCGGTGCCGGAACTGGCGCGGCTGCTGCGCGAGGCCCGCCACCCGGTCATCATCGCCGGCTATGGCTGCATCCGCGCCGGGGCGCGCGGCGAGGTTACCCGCCTGGCCGAGGCGCTGCGCATTCCCGTCGCCACCAGCCTAAAAGGAAAGGGCGTGATCGCGGAAAACTCGGAACTCGCCCTCGGCTGTCTCGGCGTCACCTCCAACGGCAATGCCCACCGCTACATCGCCGAGCAGGCCGATCTGGTGCTGTTCCTGGGCGCCGGCTTCAACGAGCGCACCAGCCACATGTGGGACGCGCGCCTGCTGGAGGGCAAGCGCGTGGCGCAGGTGGACCGCGACGCCGCGCAACTCGGCAAGGTGTTCCGTCCCGACCTGGCGGTGCGCGGCGACATCCGCGCGGTGGTGGACGAACTGCTCGACCTGCTGGCCGACTGCCCGGCCAAGGACGCCGACCGCCTGGCGGCGCATCGCCAGGCGCTGGCGACACCCGATCCGGCCGCCCTCGCGCAACGCGCCAGGTTCGCGCTCATGGAGGCCTTCTTCCGCCGCCTGGTGCGGCGTTTTCCGGGTGAAGCGCTGATCTTCGACGACAACATCGTCTTCGCCCAAAGCTTTCTCGGCGCCTCCCACACCCACCATTACTTTCCCAATTCCGGCATCTCCTCCCTCGGCCACGCGATCCCCGCCGCCATCGGCGCCAAGTTCTTCCACCGCGACACACCGGCCTTCGCCATCCTCGGCGACGGCGGCTTCCAGATGTGCGGCATGGAACTGATGACGGCGGTGAATTACGGCATCCCGCTCAATACGGTGCTCATCAACAACGGCAGCATGAGCCTGATCCGCAAGAACCAGTTCCAGCTCTATGGCGAGCGCTACATCGATTGCGACTTCGTCAATCCGGACTTCGGCCTGCTGGCGGCGGCCTTCGGCATGCGGCACTATCGGGTGGAAACGGAGGCCGACCTGGACGCCTTGTTCGCGCAGGCGGACCTCGCCGGCGGCCTTAACCTCATCGAAATCCTGTTGGACAAGCATGTCTTCCCCAGCTACCTGTCGGCTCGCTGACCTCGACGCCCAGCTCACCGCCCAGCGCCAGGTCATCGCCCGCTTCGAGAGCGCGCTCTGGGAAGGCGGCTTCAACGACAAGCTGCTGGCTTCCTACCAGGCCGCCTGGCGCCGCCTGGAAGCCCTGATCGCCACACGCGGGGAGCCCGATCGCCGCCACGGCTTCGTCCTGGTGATCCCCGTCGCCGACAGCCCCCGGCAACTGCAGGCCTGCCTGGCCAGCCTGCTGGAGCTGTGCGCGGCCTACGGCTACGGCGGTCGCGACGCCCAGGGCCGCTGGCGCAAGGTATCGGTGTTGCTGGCCGACGATTCCGCCGACCCGGCGGTGCTGGCGGAGAACCGGAGCCTGGCCGAGACCTTCGCCACCCGCGGCCTGCGCATCCGCTATTTCGGCCCGGCCGAGCAGACGGCCCTGCTCGACCGCCTGGCCGACCTGGACCTGGCCCCCATCGTCGGTGTGCACGCCCGCGCGGGCTTCAGCCACAAGGGCCAGGCCATGATGCGCAACATCGCCTACCTGAAGCTGGCCGAGATTTGCGCCGAGGAGGCCGAGGCCCAGGGCGGCCCGCCGCTGTTCTACACCCTCGACGCCGACCAGACCTTCGAGGTCAAGGTGGCCACGGCAACGGGCGACGCCGAGGTGGCGGCGTTGAGCTTCTTCCACCGGCTGGACGAGATCTTCCGCGACCCCGGCGTGCGTGTCCTCACCGGCAAGGTGGTGGGCGACCCGCCGGTCTCGCCGGCGGTGATGGCCGGCAACTTCCTGGACGACGTCATCGGCTTTCTCGCCGAGATGGCGCGCACCGAGCCGGGCCGGCCCTATCCCCGCCACATCGCCAGCACCCGCGGTTCCGGCGAGGCCGCCTACCACGACATGGCGGACCTGTTCGGCTTCAAGGCCGGCGGCGAGACCTATCGTTTCCGTTGCGGCCTGGGCGGTGCGCCGGACAACGCCGCCTGCTTCGCCGACTTCGCCCGCCGCCTGAACCGCTTCTTCCACGGCGAGCATCCCACCCGGGTGACCTACTACCGCCATGACGGCTCCGGCGTCGTGCCGGCGCGGACGGTCTACACCGGCAACTATGTGTTCCGGCCCGAGGCCCTGGACTGGTTCATCCCCTATGCCCCCCTGCGCCTGCGCATGTCCGGCCCGAGCATGGGCCGCCTGCTCAAGGCCGAACTGGGGGCGGGCTTCGTCTCCGCCAACCTGCCCATGCTGCACCGGCGCACGCTGGAAGCCACCGGCCAGTCGGAATTCCGTCCCGGCGTGGTCGACCGGGATGCCTGGGTGGACCTGTCCGACGAGTTCGAACGCCAGTTCCACGGCGACGTGCTGCTGTTCGCCATGGAACGCCTCACCGCCCTGGGTTATCCCGCCACCACGCTCACCGCAGCGGTGGTCGGCGAAGCCCTGGACGCCAGCCGCGAAGACCTGCGCCGGCGCTATGCCGACAAGCAGGGCGCCATCCTGGAGCGGCTCGCCCGCCTGGAAAGCCTGCTGGCCGAGCCGGAGCATTGGTGGAACCGGGACGCCATCGACGCCGCGGCCCTGGCCTGCTTCCATACCTTCGCCGCCAACATCCGCCGCAATTTCGGTCCGGACTCGCCCTGCCAGGCCCGCCTCGACGACCCCGGCCAGCGGGCCGACTGGCGCCGCCGCCAGATGGCGGCCATCCTCGGCCTGCTAGCCCAGCGCGGCACCTGGCTGGAGGCGCTAAGCCGGCTGCAAGCCGGGCGATGATTCCCAGCCTGCGCCGCTGGTTGCACCGGCGCCAGTACCCGCAACGCTACGACCAACTGGACCGGCTGCTGGCGAACCAGGCCCTGGACCGGGCCGCATTGCGGGTCAGGCAGCAAGATGACTTCGCCGCCCTGGTCCGCCATGCCGCCACCCGGGTGCCCTATTACACCCGCAGTCTTGGCGACCTGAATGCCTGGGACGGCCGCCCCGAATCCCTGCCCATCCTCACCAAGGAAGACGTCCGCCTTCACCTGGACGACCTGCTCGACCGCAACGCCGACCGCGCCCGGGTAGGCCTCGGCCACACCGGCGGCTCCACCGGCCAGCCCCTGGCCTTCTGGTACGACGAGGCCAAGCACGAGCTGATGCGCGCCGGCATGATGCGCGGCTTCATGATGTCCGGCTGGCGGCCGGGCCAGAAGGTGTTCTACCTCTGGGGCGCCCGCCAGGATGTGGGCAAGGATGGCGTTTTCGGTCAGCGCCTCGCGGATGCCCTGGCCGGCGAGCACACCGTCGCCGCCCTGGAATATTCGGAGGAACGCCTGGCCGCCTGGGCGGCTCGGATCCGCCGCTGGCGCCCCACCCTGCTCTACGGCTACGCCTCGGCGCTGACCGAACTGGCCCGCTATGTGGTGGACCGTAACCTGACCATGCCGGACAGCCTCATCGGCGTCTATTCCACCGCCGAGATGCTGCTGGACGAGCCCCGCAACCTGATGACGCGGGCCTTCGACTGCAAGGTCTTCAACCAGTATGGCTGCCGGGAGGTGCCCAACATCGCCTGGGAATGCCGGCACGGCGGCATGCACGTCATGGCCGATCTGGTGCATCTGGAATCCGTGAACGGCGAGGACCGCCTGCTGGTCAGCTCCCTCAGCAACCGCCTGATGCCCTTCATCCGCTACGAACTGGGCGACGCCGGCCGGCTGCTGGAAGGTGAATGCCCCTGCGGCTCGCCCTTCCCGCTCATGGCAATGGGGCTATGCAGGAAGAACGACCTGATCCGCGCGCCTGGCGGCAAGCGCGTCCACCCGGCGGTGTTCAACCGGCTGCTCTATGGCCTCACGCAAATCCGCCAGTACCAGTGGCGGCAGGTGGCGGCGGACCGCATGGCCCTGGACTTGGTGTGCCCCACCCCGCTAGATGGTGACCTCGTCGCCCGGCTCGAAGCCGGCCTGCGCGCCGAAGTGGACCCGGCCATGCGGCTGGAGGTGAATTACCGGACGGAGATCGCACGCACCGCGTCGGGCAAGCAGCGATACATCATCGGGCTGGAGTGACACTCCGGCGAGCCAGGCCAGAAATACCTGCGGGCAACAATACCCCCCTTGAGCCTTACCTGAACAGGTATAAAATAACCGCGATGGCCGACACAGATAAACCGCTCGAATGGATTGCGAGCAGCTACAAGGATCTGATGGCGCTGCCGCCCGACGTGCGACGCCGCTTTGGTTACGCGCTGTCGCTGGCGCAAAAGGGCGACCAGGACGATGCTGCGAAGGTGCTCAAGGGCTTCGGCGGCGCCGGCGTGCTTGAAGTCATCAAAGACGATGCCGGCGGCACGTATCGCGCCGTCTACACGGTGAAGTTCGCGGAAGCGGTGTTCGTCCTGCACTGCTTCCAGAAGAAGAGCAAGAGCGGCATCGCCACGCCGAAGGCAGACATGGACATCATCCGCGCTCGGCTGAAGGTGGCCGAGGCATTGGCAAAGGAGCTACGCAATGCGCAAACGAATCATTGAGGGCGTCGAAGTTCAACGCGGTTCGGATAACGTTTTCGCCGACCTTGGGCTGCCCGACGCCGAAAAGCTGAAGATCAAGACCGGCCTGGTGGTCGAGATCAGGAAGGCGATGCGTGCTCTTGAGCTCACCCAGCAAGAGGCGGCCAAGCGCATGGGCATCTCGCAGCCCAAGGTGTCGGGCATGATGCGTGGCGATTTCACCAACCTGTCCGAACGCAAGCTCATGGATTGCCTAAATCGCCTTGGCTACGACATCGAAATCAAGGTGCGGCCGGCATCCGAGCCGATCGGGCATTTGACGCTTGCGACAGCCTGAACGGCTGCGCGGCACCTTCGGGTCAACTGCTGCCCGATGAGGACGTCACCCCATTGCTGACATTCGCTGGGGCTGTCAGGCCCGTCTCCACTAGCCGCGGTGACCGGAAGCAGTCTGTGGGGCCACGCATATCCAACCACTCGCTTTGGCCGCCCCGCCCCAGCAAGCGACCATCTGAACTCACTAAACCCGATTCCCGCTTTCGCTGGAATCGGCGAGCCGACTGCCGTCAGCCCTCCGACCCGCAGCCGCAATCGCCCGGCTTGCCGGGTTCGGCGTACTTCTCGTCTTCGCGTTTCTCGCGCTGGGCTTCGTACTCGGCGCGAATCTTTTCGGCCTTGGCCTTGAGGCGTTCCGTGCGCGCCTCGTAGGCGCCGGGCTGTTCTTCCAGGAAGCGTTCGCCGAACAGGGCGTGCTTGAGGAAGTTGTAGCCGAAATCGAGCAGGGCCTCGTCGTCGGCCAGCAGGGTGGCCATGACTTCCATGGGCACGTCGTAGGTCCTGTTGAAGGTTTCGCTGGAGACGAAGGCGCGGAAGCGGTCGACGTCGTAGCTGGCCATGAAGAAGAGCTGGTTGGAGATGGCGGGCGGTTTGCCGATGGCGGGGCCGGCGGATTTCTTCTTCAGCACCAGTTGACGCCAGCCGCGACCCTTCTCGTCGTAGACGTCTACGCCCTGTTCCTGGCGGTATTCGTCGATGCTGAGGGAGCGCGGCTCTTTGTGGCCCCAGCAGTGGGGTTCCTGGACCAGGGCGTAGGAGGTGCGGTCGGTGAATTCGTCCTGGTTGCGCATGGATAGCAGGGCCACCGGGTAGTAGCGGCAGGCGGTGGGGCGGTCTTCGTAGACCGCGCAGCCTTCTGGCCGCATGAACTGGCAGGCGGTGCCGCCCTCGACGGGACGGAATTTGACGCCGGGGGTGCCGTCCTGATCCATCTCGTAGGGCACGGTGTACTGCTTGAGAAAGTCGCCGGAGGAGAGATTCAGGCGGTTCTTCAGGCGCAGGATGTCGTAGGGGGTGAGGGTGATGTCGATGTTGGAGCAGCAGGCGTTCCAGCAGCCGACGTCCTTGTGGCAGCGGAACTGGATGACCTTGTCGCCTTCCAGCAGGGTGGGCATGACGGGGGAGAGCTCGAAGGGCGCTTCCTCGGCGAGATTCTTGAACTGGCTGTCGTCCATGATCGACTCGGTCAACTTGTGGAATGGAGCCCTATATGGGCCTGGAATCCCCATGCGCAAGAGACCGCTCTTGCGCATGGAGGTTCGTAAAGAAAAAAACCGGGCGCCTTGTGAGCGCCCGGTCCATGAGCCAGCTAACGCTTAGTGGGCGGCGGCTTTGAACAGCTTGGACTTGTCCACCAGGTCGACGTGACGACGCTTGAAGTTGGTCCACTTCTTGGTGGTCTTGTCGTAGATGGAGTTGCCGAAGACTTTCCAGTTTTCCTCATCGACGAAGTTCTTGTCGGTGCGGTAGTAGAAGCCGGGGTAACGGCTTTCCTCGCGGAACTGGATGTGCTTCATGTGGGCTTCCGCCGTCAGGATGCGGTGGTAGTTTTCCCAGGCGCGCAGCAGTTCATGCAGATCCTTGGCGCGCATCTTCATGGCGTCCTCTTTCAGCATTTCCAGCTTCTGCTCGGCAACTTCCAGCATCTTGTCGTTGGTGTTGTAGTAGGTGGCAACACCGGCAACGTACTCGTCCATGATCTTCTGCAGACGGAACTGCAGCATCTTGGGGGTGATGTAGTTGGGGTTGACGTCGATGGCGGTGGTGTAGTCCTTGAACTCCAGGTAGGTACGCACCGGACGGTAGATGTCCTCGACCAGCTCTTCGACGGAGGTGTCGAGCTCGACCTTGAGATCCTTGTTGTCCAGGCAGTACTTGACCATGGCCTTGGCGGCCAGGCGGCCCTCGGTGTGGGAACCGGAGGAGAACTTGTGGCCGGAGGCGCCAACGCCGTCACCGGCGGTGAACAGGCCCTTGACGGTGGTCATGCCACGATAGCCCCAGCTCCAGCCCTTGGGCAGGTGAGCGGGCACGCCGTCGATCTCGGGATCGGCCGCGGTGGGGGCGCCGACGTCGGTCGGGCCGGAAACCCAGATACCGCAGCAGCCGGAGTGGCTACCCAGCAGGTAGGGCTCGGTGGGCATCAGCTCGGAGTTCTTCTTCTCGGGCTCGACGTTCTCGCCAACCCAGATGCCGCACTGGCCGACGCACATGTCGAGGAAGTCTTCCCAGGCTTCGGCTTCGAGGTGCTTCACTTCGCGCGGGGACAGGGTCTTGGCCAGGTTGCCCAGGGCGGTGACGGTGTCCATCCAGATCGGGCCGCGGCCTTCCTTCATTTCCTTCAGCATGACGTGGTTACGCAGGCAGGAGGCGGGCACGGCGGCCTGGCCGTACGGGGGGTACTGGTCCAGCATGGCCTTGTTCTTGGACAGGTAGTCCTCGCCATAGGCGTTGGTGGCCTTGGCCTTGAACAGCAGGAACCAGGCACCGACCGGGCCGTAACCGTCCTTGAAGCGGCAGGGCACGAAGCGGTTTTCCATCATCGTCAGTTCCGCGCCGGCTTCGGCAGCCATGGCGTAGGTGGAACCGGCGTTCCAGACGGGGTACCAGGCGCGGCCGGTACCCTCGCCCACGGAACGCGGACGGAAGATGTTGACGCAACCGCCGGCGGCCAGCAGGATGGCCTTGGCCTTATAGACGTGCAGGGTGTGGTTACGGGTGGAGAAGCCGACAGCACCGGCGATGCGGTTCTTGTCGTTCTTGTCGTTCACCAGCTTGACGATGAAGATGCGCTCTTCGATGCGGTCCATGCCCAAGGCCTTCTTGGCGGCCTCGGCGACGATCCACTTGTAGGATTCGCCGTTGATCATGATCTGCCACTTGCCGGAACGCACGGGCTTGCCGCCGTCCTTCAGGGAGGGCAGGCCTTCGCCAATGGCGGCGGCGCCGTCGTGACGCTCGCCGTTGGCGTCGGTCTTCCAAATGGGCAGGCCCCACTCTTCGAACAGGTGCACGGAGTCGTCGACGTTGCGGCCCACGTCGTAGGCCAGGTCGTCACGGGTGATACCCATCAGGTCGTTGGAGACCATGCGGGCGTAGTCGGCGGGATCCTTGTCGTCGCCGATGTAGGTGTTGATGGCGGACAGGCCCTGGGCCACGGCGCCGGAACGGTCCATGGCGGCCTTGTCGACCAGCTTGATCTTCAGGTCCACGCCGGCTTCGGCCTTGGCGACCTCGGCCCAGCGCATGACTTCATAGGCGGCGCCACAGCAGGCCATGCCACCACCAATCATCAGGATGTCGAGTTCTTCCTGGATGACGTCGGGATTTCCAAATTCAGCCATTTCTATTACCTCTCTCGATTACTTGCGGATCAGTTCGGCGGGGTTGCCAGCGCGGAAACCGCCCGTGGTGTCACGGGTGAAGGAACCGACGGCCTCGATGTCGGCCAGCTTGGGCATGGGCTTGCCGCCGAAGGGATCGATGGAGCCTTCCGGGGTGGTGCGGATCGGGAACTTGAAGCGCTTCAGCACGCCATTGCGGAACTTGATGGTCCACATGATGGAATCGGAACCGCGCAGGGGCTGCACGGAGCCGCCCAGGGGCACGACGTCGGCGTAGTGGCGGGCTTCGATGGCCTGCTGCGGGCAGATCTTCACGCAGGAATAGCATTCCCAGCACTGCTCGGGTTCCTGGTTGAAGGACTTCATGGCGTGGCCGGTCTCGGAACCATCGCGGTCCAGCTTCATCAGGTCGTGCGGGCAGATGTACATGCAGGCGGTCTTGTCCTGACCCTTGCAGCCGTCGCACTTGTCGGTACGGACGAACGTAGGCATTGATTTCACTCCTTGTTAGCTAACAACCCGCGCGGTCTCCCGCGCGGCCCATTCAGAAAAAACCGAGCCCCACCTTGGCCGGTGGGCGTATCGCGAATCCGCTTCCGGCGGGCTCGGTGTCCTAAATTCTTTTGAGCGGGTAGCGGGTAGTTTGTAGCCGGTAGCTTTTATTCATGCGCGCCTTCGGCGCGGAAATTCAAGCTACCAACTACCAGCTACGAGCTACGAGCTACCAACTCCGATCAGGCTGCGGAATGCCCCTTCAGCTCCACCTTGACGTTCTGCTCGGCGGTTAGGCCCTGGTAATACTTCTTCAGCACGGCGGCGACTTCCGGACGGCTGAATTCCACCGGCAGGTCCTGGCCCTCGGAGAGCATGGCGCGTACCTTGGTTCCGGACAGCAGGATGCGGTCGTCCTTGGTATGCGGGCAGGTGCGCTGCGAGGCCATGCCGCCGCACTTGTTGCACCAGAAGGTCCAGTCGATGTTCATGTTGACGGTCTCCAGCGAACCCTTGGGGATATCGTCGAAGATCTTCTGCGCGTCGAAGGGGCCGTAGTAGTCGCCCACACCGGCGTGGTCGCGACCGACGATGAGGTGGGAGCAGCCATAGTTCTGGCGGAACAGGGCGTGCAGCAGGGCTTCGCGGGGGCCGGCATAGCGCATGTCCAGGGGATAGCCGGCCTGGATCACGGTGTTGGGGGCGAAGTAGTTGTCGATCAGGGTGGCGATGGCCTCGCTGCGCACCTCGGCGGGGATGTCGCCCGGCTTCAGGGCGCCCAGCAGCGAGTGGACCAGGACGCCGTCCATGGTCTCGATGGCGATCTTCGCCAGGTACTCGTGCGAGCGGTGCATGGGGTTGCGGGTCTGGAAGGCGGCGACGCGGGTCCAGCCCATTTCCTTGAACTTGGCGCGGGTCTCGGCGGGGGTCATGAACTGGTCGCCGTACTTGGCCTTGAAGCCGCCGTCGGACAGCACCTTGACCGGGCCGGCCAGGTTGATGGGGCCCTGGTCCATGACCATCTTGACGCCGGGGTGGGCGACGTCGGTGGTCTTGTAGACCATCATGCACTCGTGGCCCTTGTCGATGCCGAAGATCTCGGTGACCTTCATGGTGCCCATGATCTCGCCGGTTTCGCCGCTCACCAAGGCGACATCCTGGCCCAGGGAGAGGGTCTGCGCGGTCTGGGTGTCGGTGGACAGGGTGACGGGGATGGGCCAGAACAGGCCGTTGGCCATCTTGTAGCCGTCGCACACGCCCTGCCAGTCGCCGTGGGTCATGAAGCCTTCGAGCGGGGTGAAGCCGCCGATGCCCATCATGATCAGGTCGCCGGTCTCGCGCGAGGACATCTTGATCTTGGTGAGGGTCTGGGCGCGGGCCAGTTCGGCTTCGCGCGCGGCGCCTTCGAGCAGCAGAGGCTTCAGATCACCACCGCCGTGGGGGTTCACGAGACGGGACATGCGGGCTCCTAGAACGTGTTGATTAGAAAAGGCTGATAAGCCGAATGGGCGGCGAGAATAACACCCCCCCCACCCCCTCACTAATCAGACTTATTTCTTTGCAAATAAATTTTTTTTGGGAGTGCCATGTCCGGATAGATCCCGCCGCGGAATCCGCCGCGCCTCTGACTGCCCGCACCAATCCACGGGCGTGGCTGGAGCCTGGATGGGGTGCTGGCTAGAATGCGCGGCATGTGAGGAGCCGAGACGCCAATGCGAAAAATTTATCTGCTGATGCTGGCAGGCCTGCTGCTGGCCGGCTGCGCGAACTCAACCATCCAGAGAAAGGATGGCACCACTTCCAGCAGGGCTTTCTCCGTCGCCCATCTGGCCAAGACGGACGCGGATATCCTCAGCGAACTGACGCAGAAGGAGGTGCTCAAGAGCCTACGCACGCTCACCGAAAAGCTATACCGGCGCAATCCCGTGGAATACCGCAAAGCCGGACACACCACGGTGGAAGCGGCCAGCGCCCACCTCTTCGATCAGTTGGCCAATTGGGCGCAAACCCCGCTGGCGCGGACGAACTGGGAGGAAGATTTCCGGCTGGCTTTCCAGGAGGGTTTCGAGGGGGACCGGGTACATGCCTTCATGGGCGCGCTCACCGGCATGCTGATGGCCGCCTACAACCACAAGACCGAATTTTTCCTGCTCGACGAGCTTTCCGCCCAGAAGCTTTACAACAGCGCGCGTAATATCGAGGTGGCGGTGTGGAAGCTGTCGTCGGCGAGAACCGTCCAGGGCGGCCGCTTTCTGCTCAGCAACAGCATGGATGGCGAAATCCAGAACCTGTCCTTCGAACGGGAGTTCGGCAAGCTGATCGCCCAGCAGGATCTGCTCGCCGTCTATGTCGAAGAACGCACGCACCGCACCATCAGCCGCGTCTTCCAGAACATGACCAGTTTTGTCTTTCTGCCGATCTGAGCCCCCGCGCGGCACGGCGGCCGTCGGCGCATACTGATGACGTGACGACGCGTCCGGAGGCGACATGCACCCCATTGACTACGACATCCTCGGCGACGACATGCAATACGTCGAGATCGTGCTGGATCCGGGCGAAGCGGCCATCGGCGAAGCCGGAGCGCTGATGTTCATGCAGGCGGGGGTGGAGTTGGAGACGGTGTTCGGCGACGCCTCCGATGCCGACTCCGGGTTGCTGGGCAAGCTCGCTGGCGCTGGCAAACGCCTGCTCACTGGCGAATCCCTGTTCACCACCGTCTACGCCAACCGTTCCGCGGAATCACGCCGCATCGCCTTCGCCGCGCCCTATCCGGGCAAGATCATCCCCGTCCGTCTGGACCAGATCGGCGGCCGGCTGGTCTGCCAGAAGGATGCCTTTCTCTGCGCCGCCAAGGGAGTCGGTCTGGGGCTTGCCTTCCAGCGCCGGCTGGGCGCCGGCTTCTTCGGCGGCGAGGGCTTCATCCTGCAAAGCCTGGAAGGCGACGGCACGGTGTTCATCCACGCCGGCGGCGCCGTCGCCGAGAAAACCCTGGCTCCGGGCGAGGTGTTGCGGGTGGACACGGGCTGCCTGGCGGCGCTGCAACCCTCGGTGGACTACGATATTCAGTTCGTGGGCGGCATCAAGACCGCCATGTTCGGCGGCGAGGGCCTGTTCCTGGCGAAGCTCACGGGGCCCGGCCGGGTCTGGCTGCAGAGCTTGCCACTGTCGCGCCTGGCCGGTCGCGTGTTCGCCGCCGCGCCACAGGGGGGAGGCCGCCAGACCGGGGAAAGCGGTGGTCACCTGGCCGGCGACCGCTCCTGAACCCACGGTCACGGATCGGTAACATGGCTCGGCTACCCTCGCGTGTTTTCACGGATGTGGACGGTATGGACCTGATTCTCTGGCGTCACGCCGACGCCCAGGATGGCAGCCCGGACATGGAACGGGCCTTGACCGACAAGGGCGTGCAACAGGCGCAACGGATGGCGGCCTGGCTCAACGCGCACCTGCCGAAATCGACGCGCGTGCTGTCCAGTCCGGCGGTGCGCGCCTATCAGACGGCCGACGCCCTGGAGCGGAAGTACGAAACCATTCCCCAGATCGCCCCCGGCGCCGACGCGGTACATGTCCTCGCCGCGGCCGGCTGGCCGGATGCCAAGGGCTGCGTGCTGGTGGTGGGGCATCAGCCGACCCTGGGCGAGGCGGCGAGTCTGTTGTTGTTCGGCGAGGCCCGCCCCCTGAGCATCAAAAAGGCGGGGCTGCTGTGGCTGACCAACCGCGTGCGCGGCGACCACCCGCAGACCGTGCTCAAAGGCGCGATGACGGTGGAACTGCTGTAGCGCGGATCAGGCCGGCGGGCTGTTGTCAGTCCAGGCCGAGTTGTTCCACCCAGGCCAGGGCCTGCAGGTGGGCCTCGCTGACCTGGGCCGGAGTCAGCATGAGGGATGTGGTCAGGTTTTCCAACTGGCCCTCGTCGCCGCTCTCCACCGCTTCCACCAGGGAAAGGAAAGGCCCGTAGAGGCCGCTACGGTCCATCAGCGCGTCGGCCAGGTTCTCCGAAATCACCAGCCGTTCCAGCACCTGATCCATGGGCATTTCCAGGAAGGCCGGCAGCAGGGAGAAGACGCCGACAATGAACAGGTTGTCCTGGTCCGCCTTGTTCAGGATGTGCTTGCCCAGCAACTCGCAGAGCCGGCCGCGGGTGATGGCGGTGCGCGACAGTGCGGGCGAGGTGGGCGAGTCACCTGCAGTCGCCAGCAGCAGGGTTAGCCAGCGATACAGCGGCTGCCAGCCCAGGATGCTGACGGCGTGGCGGATGGATTGGACCTCGCAGGACAGCCCGAAGCCGGCCGAATTGATGTAGCGGAGCAGCTTGAAGGTAAGCGCCACGTCCTTTTTGAACAAGGCTTCGAGATCCTTGATGTCGGCGTTCTGGCGGACCTTGTCCAACAACTGGATGACGGTGGCGTGGCCCGGATTGATGATCTTGGCCACCAGATTCTCGGGGCGCGCGAAGTAGTAGCCCTGGAAATAATCGAACCCCAGGTCGCGGCAATGCCGAAATTGTTCCGGTGTTTCGACCTTCTCCGCCACCAGCTTCACAGGATACTTGCGCACCGCCTTCGCCATGCGCGCGAGATCGGCAGGCGCATGCGCCAGCACGTCGAGCTTCACGAAATGCGCCAGCGGCAGCAGTGGCTCGGTCTCGGGCCGGTAGTGGTAGTCGTCCAGGGCGATACGGTAGCCGGCCTGCCGCAGTTGATCGATTCGCGCCAGCACTTCGGGGGAAGCCTCGACGGTTTCCAGCACCTCGATCACCACCTTTTCCGTCGGCAGCAGCGTGGAGAAGTCCGACATCAGCATGGAGGTGTCCATGTTGATGAATGCCAGCTTGCCCTTCAACAGCCACTCCGTGCCCATGTTGCACAGGGTATTGGCGATGACAATCAGGCCCGCGTCGACATCGGATTCGATGTGGGCGCTCTCGGCCTGCGAGGAATGACGGAACAGCAACTCATAAGCCATCAGCTTATGGCCACCGTCGACGATGGGCTGCCGGGCGATGTAGGCGTCAGTGATCATGATCGGGACAGAGGGGGGAGCGCCGCTCGCGGTCCCCGGTTCGAGGAGTCAGACGTTGGAGAACAATCTCATCGGCGTATCGGCGGTGACATTGGCCAGTAATTCCTCCATGTCCAGCACCAGGACGATGGAGCCATCGCCCGACAGGGTGGCGCCGGCAATACCCTTGGGTTTGATGTCTGAAAGGGGCTTGATGACCACGTCGTCGCGACCCACGAAACCATCCACGGCCATGATGAAGGTGCTGTCGGAGGCATGCATGAGCACGCCGAAACCGGGAGCCTGCCTGGCGTCCCAACCGATCAGCGTGGCCAGACTGCGCACTGGCAGGACCTCGTCGCGAACCACCATGGTGGCGCGGCCCGACACGCGCTGCACCTCCTCCGGCTTGATGGGTATGATTTCCCGCACCATGGAAAGCGGCACCGCGAAGGACTGGTTGTTGAGCCGCACCACCAGCACCGGCAGGATGGCCAGAGTCAGCGGCAAGGAGATGGTGAAAGTGGAGCCCTGGCCGGGCACCGACACCACGTCGATCTTGCCGTTGAGCTTGGCGATGTTGGTTTTCACCACATCCATGCCCACGCCACGCCCGGATACGCTGGAAATCTGATCCTTGGTGGAGAAACCGGGCAGGAAGACCAGGTGCAGGCTCTGGCGGTCGTCGAGACCGTTCGCAGTCTCCGCGTCGATGATGCCTTTTTCCACCGCCTTGCGGCGGATGACGTCCGGGCGCATGCCCTTGCCGTCGTCGGAAATCTCGATATAGATGTGGTCGCCCACCTGGCTGGCGGACAGGGTGACGATGGCCTTGGCGGGCTTGTGCGAGGCGGCGCGCTCCTCGGCGGTCTCGACGCCGTGGTCGACTGCGTTGCGCACCAGGTGCACCAGGGGATCGTTGAGATCCTCGATCATGGTCTTGTCGAGTTCGGTCTCCTCGCCGGAAAGCACCAGCTCCACATCCTTGCCGAGCTGACGGGCGAGGTCGCGGGCCAGCCGCGGGTATTTCTGGAACAGACGGCCGATGGGCTGCATACGGGTCTTCATCACCGCGTTCTGCAGGTCTGACACCAGCAGATCAAGCTGACTCACCGCCGTATCCAGGGCCTTGAGTGTGTCCTGATCGTTGCGGCCATGCAGGATCTGGGTCTTGAGATTGGCGATGCGGTTCTTGGTGAGGCCGATCTCGCCCGACAGGTTGAGCACCTGGTCCAGCCGCGCGGTATCGATGCGGATGGTGGTTTCCTTTTGCAGCGTCTGGGGCGGCGCGGCACTGGAGGAGGCGGCGCGGGAGGGCGTCGGCAGATCCTGCGCGGGGGCCGGACGCGGCGGCGCAGCCGCGGGTACCGCGGCTTGCGGAGCAGGAACCCCGCCCGTCAAGGCGGCGTGCAGGGCATCCCAGTTGATGTCTTCTCCCCCAGTCGGCGGAGCAGGCTCGCGGACCGCTTGGGGCGCGGACTGGGCGGCCGGCACGACCGCCGCGGCGGGGGGGGGCAGATTCCCGGCCAGGGCGGCATCGAGCGCGCCCAGTAGGGCGGCATCGGCGGCCTGCGGCTGCACGCTCTGCCCCAGAGCACCGAACATGTCGCGCACCGTCGCGGTGGCTGACATGATGATGTCCATCAACTCGGCGCTCAGGCGGAGCTCGCCGTTACGCAATTTATCGAACAGGTTTTCCGTGCGGTGACACAGGTTGACCAGATTCTCCACATTGAGAAACCCCGCGCCACCCTTGACGGTATGAAAACCGCGGAAGATGTCGTTGAGCAACTCCCGGTCATCGGGGCGCTTTTCCAAATCTACCAATTTGTTGTCTACCTGGGAAAGAAGCTCCCCGGCTTCAAGCAGGAAATCCTGCAGCAATTCTTCCATTCCGGCGAAGTCGCTCATGCTCTACTCCCTCAAAATCCAAGGCTTTCCAGCAGGTCGTCCACCTGCTCCTGGCTGGTCACGACGTCGGACCGCCCGGCGGCGTTGACGACCGGACCGTTGAGCAGGCCGGGGTCCATGGTCTGGCGCTTCTCTTCCGGCGTGGTCTCGATCAACAGGGCCAAAAGCTGGGCCTCAAGATTTTGCGCCGCCTCCAACACCTTCTTGATGACTTGGCCAGTCAGGTCCTGGAAATCCTGGGCCATGATGATTTCCATCAACTGGGCGTTGGTGGCCTCGGTCCGGGTCGGCACGTCGGCCAGGAAGGAACGGGTGTCGAGCACCAACTGGCGGAATTCCGCCACGCCCAGTTGTTTGTTGAACATCTTCTCCCACTTGCCGGCCAGATCCTGGGCGCCGCCCGCGAGTTGGGCCTGGATGGGCTGGGCGATCTCGGCGGCATTGAGGGCGCGTTCGGCCGCCTTGGCGGTCATCGCGGCAATGTAGTTGAGCCGGTCGCGGTTGTCGGGAAGTTGGTTTGCCACCTTCTCCAGGGTCTTGTCGTAGCCGAGTTCGCGCAGCAGGTTGTGCAGGCCGCGGGTCATCTGGCCGAGTTGGGAGAACACCCGCTCGGGGCAGACCCCTTCGGCCTCCCCCCCTTCGCTTTGGGTCACGGCCTTGGCGATGCTATCGAATAGGTTCTCCAATTCGGGGGTATCGCCATCCGCCTTCGGCTTGGCTTCCGCCTTTGGTGGCTCGGGAGGTGCCACGGTGGCGATGCTGTCGAACAAGGCTTCCAGTTCAGGGGAGTCGCCGCTCATCGTTGCTCCTTGTCGGTCGTTGCGCCCGCGTCACATTCCATACTTCTCGAAGATCTTGCCCAGCTTCTCTTCGAGGACGGCGGCCGTGAACGGTTTGACGATGTATCCGGAGGCCCCGTTTTGGGCGGCCTCGATGATGTTTTCCTTCTTCGCCTCGGCGGTGATCATGAGTACAGGCAGATGCTTGAGGCCGGGATCGGCGCGGATGGCCTTGAGCATTTCAATACCGGTCATGACCGGCATGTTCCAGTCGGTCACCACGAACTGGAAATTACTTCCCTTCAGCTTCTGCAGGCCCACCGAACCGTCCTCCGCCTCGTCGACGTTGGTGTAGCCGAGCTCCTTGAGCAGATTTCGCACGATGCGTCGCATGGTGGAATAGTCATGTACCCTGCTTGCGCCCACCCCACCCTGTCCTGAGCCATGTCCAAGGTCATCCCGAAGGAGAATCTCACCGCCTACCAGCGTTGGGAACTGGCGCAGTTCGAGGAGGGCGGAGCGCCACATGAGCGAGTCCGCACCGGCCATGAAGGCAAGTCCGCCAAGGTGGTGCTGCCCACCGCCGAGGAGGTGGAAAGCCTGCACCAGGAAGCCTGGCGCCAAGGCCATGAGCTGGGCCTGGAGGAAGGCCGCAAGGCGGGCTACGAGGCGGGTATGAAGGCCGCCGAGGAGCGTCTGCGCCTGCTCGCGGCGCTGGTGGACACCCTCGATGGCGCGCGTCTGCGTCAGGACGAAGAGATCGCGCGGGAGGTGCTGGCCCTGGCCCTGACCGTCGCCCAGCAGGTCGTGCGCAAGGCCATCCAGGTAAAACCCGATCTCCTGCTCGAGGCACTGCGCGACGCCTTGCTGACCTTGCCGGTACTCAACGGCCACCAGAAAATCGCCGTGCATCCGGACCATGTCGAGTTGGTCCGCGATTGGCTGGTGCATGAACACGGCCACCTGTCCTGGAAGGTTCTGGCGGATCCCAAACTGGACCCCGGCAGTTTCCGCTTCGAGAGCAGCCACAGCGAACTGGACGGCAGCCTGCGCGCACGCTGGCGGGAAATCACCGAGTGTCTGGGGGTGGACGACGACACATGGCTGAGCTGAACCGCTGCGAGGCCCTGCTCAACTACCTGCGTGACTGCCAGGAAGCCGTCTGCCTGATGACCCCCTGGCGCGCCACCGGCCGCCTGACGCGCATCGCCGGCCTGATCATGGAGGCTTCCGGCATCAAGCTCGCCACCGGCGTTTCCTGCCGCGTGGCGATGGCCGGCGGCCAGCAGGTCGACGCCGAGGTCGTCGGCTTCTCCGGGGAGCGCCTGTTCCTCATGCCTTCCACCGACATCTATGGCCTCGGCCCCGGTGCCACGGTAGAAGTCGGCGCGGTGTGCGGCTTCGAGCCGCCGCGCATCAACAAACCCTACTACCGGCGCCGCCGCATCGAGGACCGCATCCGTCAGGTCGCCGTGGGCCCTGAACTGCTGGGCCGTGTCATCGATGGCGCCGGCCGTCCGCTCGACCGCTTGGGCATCCTCGAGCCGTCGCGTCGCGCCCCCCTGTATTCGCGCTCGTTCAATCCGATGGAGCGGGAGCCCATCCAGGATGTGCTTGACGTCGGCGTGCGCGCGATCAACGCGCTGCTCACCGTCGGCCGCGGCCAGCGCATGGGCCTGTTCGCCGGCAGTGGCGTCGGCAAGTCGATGTTGCTGGGCATGATGGCGCGCTATACCGAGGCCGACGTGGTGGTGGTCGGTTTGATCGGCGAGCGCGGCCGTGAGGTCAAGGATTTCATCGAAAACATCCTTGGCGAGGAAGGTCTCCGACGTGCTGCCGTGGTGGCCGCGCCTGCGGATTCGCCCCCTCTTCTGCGCCTGCATGGCGCCGCCTATGCCACCGCCATTGCCGAACACTTCCGTGATCAGGGTTTGCATGTCCTGCTGATCATGGACTCGCTCACCCGCTTCGCGCAGGCACAGCGGGAAATCGCCTTGGCCGTCGGCGAACCGCCGGCCACAAAAGGTTATCCCCCATCGGTTTTCGCCAAGCTGCCGCAATTGGTGGAACGGGCCGGAAACGGCCGCAAGGAAGGCGGTTCGATCACCGCCTTCTACACGGTGCTGATGGAAGGGGACGATCAACAGGACCCCATCGCGGATGCCGCCCGTGCCATTCTCGACGGGCACATCGTGCTGTCACGCCAACTGGCGGACCAGGGCCACTATCCGGCGATTGACATCGAAGCCTCGATCTCGCGGGCCATCACCGAACTCCTACCGAAGGCGGAACTGGAAAAAGTGCGTCGCTTCCGCGGCCTGTATGCGCGTTACCAGCGCAGCCGCGATCTCATCACCATCGGCGCCTATGCGCGCGGCAACGATCCCCAACTGGATGAAGCCATCGCGCTGTATCCCGGCATGGAGAAATTCCTCATGCAGGATTTCCTGGACAAGGATGACTATCGGTCCAGCCGGCAACAACTGGACGCACTGCTAACCTCCGCCTGAATTCGCGAACCGGCCGCCGATCCATTTCGGCGGCCGTTGTCGTGCGGGTGGTCTTACTTCTTCTGGCTCAGCTTCAGGAAGCGGGCCAGCAGAAAAAGCCCCATTGCGATGATGAAGCCGATGGTGAACAGGCTGAGCAAGCCGATGTCCGAGCCGAACAGTTCCTGCATCACGACGTCCATAGCGTTCTCTCCTTAATGTGCCCCACGCGGGGGTGTGGTCGAAATGGGAGCCGAGGCCGCCAACCGCCAGGTGCCGGCCTCCGTCAGCGACAATTCGCCCGCCAGACGCCAGACTCGGTCGTCCGGTTCAAGGGCGATGCGATGCCTGCCCAGGGGCGCCTCGGCCAGTTCGCCGGCGTAGTCTCCCTGGGCGGAGCGGAAAAGTTGCACGACGCGATCGCGGGCCGCGTCGGTAGGATGGGCAACGAACAGTTTCAAGCTGGCCGGGGGCGATTCCAAGCGGCCCTGCAAGGCCACCACGAAACGTCCGCGCTCGGCGCTGATCTCCGCTTGAAGACCCAAAGCCGAGGCGGCCTCGTCCAACTTCGCGTCGGTATTCACCACAGTCATGCCCTGCTTCTTGTAGCCCTCGTTCACCAGACTGTCCGGTTTATGGGCGGCGATGAAATAGGTGGCGAAGCTGGCCAACACCGCCGTCGCGGGCAGACCCGCGATCAGCCAGACCATGGGTTCCTTCCACCAGGCACGCTGCGTAGGTTGGCTCATGGGCGTGGGATCCTCATTTCAGGAAGCTGGACTTGGCTTCGCGCACGATCCCCGGATCGTCCTCGGCCTGGATGGTCAAAAACACGGGTTGGCTGGGCTTGTTCAGCTTCAGCCGATCGGCGCGCAGGGTAAGGTTGTGTTCCAGGGTGCCCAGTGCCGGCACCTCCGCGCTGGCACCCGTGGCGACGCTCAGCCCGTCGATGCCCGCGGCACGAATGCTGTAACGATGCGGCCGGTCATCCATGTTGATGATTTGCAACCGGTACAGATTCTCGATCTGGCCATTTTCCACTTCGCGCGACAGCGTCAAGCGGTCGCGGATCACGTCGGCACGCAAGGGGATGCGGTTGGCCAGGGTATAGACGAAGGCCACGCAGATGCCGAGCAGAACCACCGTATAGAACAGGGTGCGCGGCCGCATGGTGTGCTTGAGAATCTCGCGGTCTTCGTACTTGCCGTCGACGGCGTTCTGTGTCGAATAGCGGATCAGCCCCTTGTGATAGCCCATCTTGTCCATGACCTGATCGCAGGCATCGATGCAGGCCGCGCAGCCGATGCACATGTATTGCAGGCCGTTGCGGATATCGATGCCGGTCGGACAGACCTGCACGCAGATGCCGCAGTCGACGCAGTCGCCCAGGCCCATCGCCTTGTAATCGGCGGACTTCTTGCGCGTACCGCGGGACTCGCCGCGGCGGTAGTCATAGGTGATGATCAGAGTGTCCTGGTCGAACATCACGCTCTGGAAGCGGGCATAGGGGCACATGTACTTGCACACCTGCTCGCGCATGAAACCTGCGAAGCCCCAGGTGGCGAAGCCGTAGAAGAAGATCCAGAAGGTCTCCCAGGGCCCCAGGGTCCAGGCCAGGAAGGACTGGCCCAGTTCGACGATGGGCGTGAAATACCCGACGAAGGTGAAACCGGTCCACAGCGACAACAGCACCCAGGCGACGTGTTTGCCGCCCCGGCGTAGAATCTTTTCGCCGTTCCAGGGCGCGCTGTTGAGCTTCTTCTGTCTGTTGTGGTCGCCCTCGAACCAGCGCTCCACCCAGGTGAACAACAGGGTGTACACCGTTTGCGGACAGGCATAGCCGCACCACAGCCGGCCGGCCACGGCGGTGAACAGGAACAGGCCCAGCGCGGAAATGATGAGCAGGGCGGCCAGCCAGATGAAATCCTGGGGCCACAACACGAGGTCGAACAGGTAGAACTTGCGTGCATCGAGGTCGAACAACACCGCCTGGCGGTCGTTCCAGTTCAGCCAGGGCAGACCGTAGTAAATAACCTGGGTGAATAGCACCAGCGCGATGCGCCAGTAGTTGAACACACCGGACACCGCGCGCGGATAGATCTTCTGATGGACCTCGTAAAGGGACTTTTCCGTCTCTCCGGATGCGCTGTTGGTGGGGGTATTTTTCGGTGCGTGATCGGTCATGATGCGCTTGAATCCTCCGCCGCGCGGGATCGCATTGCGCGGCCTTACTGAAGTGCTCGATGTGGCGGCGGAATCGCCCGGCGATCTGTCTGGCCGGATCAACCGCCCTCGCCCGGAATGCGCTTCACTCGTTGGAATGAAGCGGATTCCGAGGCCGGCCCGAGGGCCGGCGACGGTATGCTTGCAGCGCGCTTACTGGTTGGCCGGCGCGGGAGCGGCTTCAGTTGGCACGGTTTCAGCCGGCGGGGCAACCGGCGCAGGCTTGGCGCCACCGCCGAGGCCCCAGACATAGGCGGCCAGCAGGTGCACCTTGGCCTCTCCCAGATGCGCCTGGGCAGGCATGCCACCCTTGCGGCCCTTGACGATGCTTTCGATGATGGCTGCTTCGCTGCCACCATACTGCCAAGCGTCATCGACGATGTTGGGGAAGCCGGCAGCATTGTTGCCCTTGCCGTCCTCGCCGTGGCAACCGGCGCAAGCTGCGTACTTCTCCTTGCCGACCGCCGCCAGGGCAGCGTCATGCGGCTTGCCGCCGAGGGCCAGGACGTAGTGGGCCACTTCCTTGGCACCCTGTTCGTCACCGGCCAGGCCACCCGGCATCTCGCCGACGCGGCCATCGGCGATGCTGGCCTTGACCTCGTCGGGCGTACCGCCGAACAGCCACTGGGCATCCGTCAGGTTGGGGAAGCCGCGGGCGCCCTGCGCGTCGGAACCGTGGCACTGCGAGCAGTAGGTCAGGTAGAGACGCTTACCCATCTCCTGGGCCTTGGGGTCCGCGGCCACGCTCATGATGTCCTGACCCAGGAAGGGCTGGAACACCTTGTTGAACTCGGCGTCCACCCGCTCCTTCTCCTGCTTGTAGGCATCGGCGGAAGACCAGTTCCACACGCCGGCGAACTTGCCCATGCCCGGGTACAGCACCAAGTAGATGATGCCGAAGGCGACGAGCGCGTAGAACAGCCACATCCACCAGCGCGGCAGTGGGTTGTTGAGTTCCTGTAAATCGCCGTCCCAGGTGGGATGCAGGACTTCCGCCTGCTGTCCGGGGGCGAGCTTCTCCGTGGTCTGGCTGTACAGGATCCAGAGCGAGAAGAGAATGCCCAGGATGGTGAGGGCAGCGATGTAGTAGTGCCAGAAATCGCTGATGAAGTCGGGAACCGCATATCCAGCAATCATGTGTATCTCCTATTCAGTCCGGCTTGCGGGCATCCTCGGGATCCTCCCGGAACGGGAGGTTGGCGGCGTCCTCGAACTTCTGCTTGTTGCCCTTGCGATAGGCCCACCAGACGATGGCGATGAACAGCAGGAAGAAGATGACGGTCACCAGGGACCCGAAAACGCCCGCGTCCATGTCACTCGGCCTTGGGGCCGGAAGTCCCGAGCACCTGCATGTACGCGATCAGCGCGTCCATCTCGGTCTTGCCTTCCAGCATCTTCGGCGCCTCGGCGATTTCCTCTTCCGTGTAGCCGTGGCCAACAACGTTCAGGGTACGCATCTTCGCCTGAATGTTGGCGGCATCGGCCGGCGCGTCGGCGAGCCAGGGATAGGCGGGCATGTTGGACTCGGGCACCACATCGCGCGGGTTCATCATGTGCACGTAATGCCATTCGTCGGAGTAACGGCCGCCGACCCGGTGCAGATCGGGACCGGTGCGCTTGGAGCCCCACTGGAACGGACGGTCGTAGACGAACTCGCCCGCCACGGAGAAGTGGCCGTAGCGCTCGGTCTCGGCGCGGAACGGACGGATCATCTGCGAGTGGCAGTTGTAGCAGCCTTCCCGCACATAGATATCGCGGCCGGTCAATTGCAGCGCGTTGTAGGGCTTGAGGCCGGGCACGGGTTCCGTGGTGGACTTCTGGAAGAACAGCGGGACGATCTGCACCAGGCCACCCACGGAGATGACCAGGAAGGTCAGCACCATCAGCCAGCCGATGTTCTTTTCAAGGGTCTTGTGCGAAAACATGCGTGTCTCCTTGTCCGTTAAGCCGCGACGGCTTGAGGGATGCGAGCGTCGTTGACGGCCTTGCCGGCGGCGACGGTCTTCCACACGTTGTAGGCCATCAGCAGCATTCCGGCGAAGAACATGGTGCCGCCGATCAGACGGATGGTGTAGAAGGGATACATCGCGTTCACGGACTGCGCGAAGCTGTAGGTCAGCGTGCCGTCAGCGTTGGTGGCGCGCCACATCAGACCTTGCGCGACACCGGCAATCCACAGCGCGGCGATGTACAGCACGACACCGATGGTCGACCACCAGAAGTGCACGTTGATGAGACGGGTGCTCCACATCTCTTCGCGGCCGAACAGGCGCGGGATCAGGTAGTACAGCGAGCCGATGGAGATCATCGCGACCCAGCCCAGGGCGCCGGAGTGCACGTGACCGATGGTCCACTCGGTGTAGTGGGACAGCGCGTTCACGGTCTTCACCGACATCATCGGGCCTTCGAAGGTCGACATGCCATAGAAGGACAGGGCGGTGATCAGGAACTTCAGGATCGGATCGGTGCGCAGCTTATGCCAGGCGCCGGACAGGGTCATGATGCCGTTCATCATGCCGCCCCAGGACGGCGCGATCAGCATCAGCGAGAAGACCACGCCGAGCGACTGCGCCCAGTCGGGCAGCGCGGTATACAACAGGTGGTGCGGGCCGGCCCACATGTAGATAAAGTTCAGGGACCAGAAGTGCACGATGGACAGCCGGTAGGAGAAGATGGGCCGGCCGGCCTGCTTGGGCACGAAGTAGTACATCATGCCGAGGAAGGCGGTGGTCAGGAAGAAGCCCACGGCGTTGTGGCCGTACCACCACTGCACCATGGCGTCATGCACGCCGGCGTAGGCGGAGTAGGACTTCCACCAGGAGGTGGCGTCGCCGCCCAGGATCCACGGCAGCTGGGCGCTGTTGACGATGTGCAGCACCGCGATGGTGATGATGAAGGCGCCGAAGAACCAGTTGGCCACGTAGATGTGCTGGGTCTTGCGGATGACCACCGTGCCCAGGAAGAGAATGGCATAAGCCACCCAGACCACGGCGATGAGCAGGTCGATGGGCCATTCCAGTTCGGCGTATTCCTTGCCGGAGGTGACGCCCAGCGGCAGCGACACGGCCGCCAGCAGGATGACCAGTTGCCAGCCCCAGAACACGAACGAGGCCAGTCCGTCGGACAGCAGACGCGTCTGGCAGGTTCGCTGGACGATGTACAGCGAGGTGGCGAACAGCGCGCAACCACCGAAGGCGAAGATCACCGCGTTGGTATGCAGGGGACGGATGCGTCCGTAGGAAAGATAGGGAGCCAACGGTCCCAGAGCTTCGGTTAAGGCGGGCCAGATCAACTGGGCGGACAGAATTACGCCCACCAGCATTCCGACGATTCCCCACACCACCGTCATGATGGCGAATTGTCGGACGACCTTGTAGTTGTATGTCGCTTCCATACGGGTCTCCTTGAGCACTTAGGCTGGGTTGAAAAACGAACGCCGAAAAATCGACATTCAAATCCTAAAAAGTCGCTTGATCTATGTCAATGGGCATTATCACTTGTTTTTTTGGTTTGCGTAGACTCTTCGGAAGATGGGCGAAGATCATCGTCGAGCAAGATTCGGTGCGCCGGTCCCTCCATGTCCTCGAACTGCCCGCTGCGCACGGCCCACAGAAACACCACGGCGATGAACGCGACGAAGACGAGGCTCAGAGGGATCAATAAATACAGAATATCCATTGATTTCCTTTATGTCGGAGCGGATGGTAGGGGCCAAGCCGCGGTCGACGCAATCAATAATCTTTATGGCTTGCTGATGCGCGACAGGCGCATGGCGTTGAGCACGACCAGCAGGGAAGACAGGGACATGCCGATGCCGGCCATCCAGGGCGTGACATGCCCCAGCGCGGCGGCCGGCACGGCCAGGGCGTTGTAACCGGCAGACCAGGCCAGGTTCTGGCGGATCACCACTTGAGCCTTGCGCGCCAGGCGCACGCCGTCGGCCAGGCGGCCGATCTCGCTGGACAGCAGCACCATGTCGGCGGCGGCCTGGGCGGCCTCCGCGCCCTGGTCGACGGCAATCGACACCTGGGCCTGGGCCAGGACGGGCGCGTCGTTGACGCCGTCGCCGGTCATGGCGACGATGGCGCCGCCTTCCTGCAAGGCGCGCACCGCCGCCAGCTTGTCGGCCGGCAGCATTTCGCCACGCGCATCCTCGATGCCAAGTTCGCGCGCCAGCGCCAACACGTTTTCCGCGCGGTCGCCGGAGTACAGGTGCAGACGCACGCCCAGCCGCTTGAGGTCGGCGATGAGCTGGCGCGCCTGCGGGCGTGGCGCGTCGCCGAGCGCGAACCAGGCCAGCACGCCCTCGTCATCGGCCAGGCCGACCACGGTACGGCCAGGCGGGAAGCGATCGGGCGGCGGCAGCGCGCCGACGAACTCAGGCGCCCCCAGGCGATAGGCGCGGCCCTGAATTTCGCCGACGATGCCGCGCCCCGGCGTGTAGTGCAGCTGTTCGGCCATGAGGGTGGGCGCCGAGTCCTCCTCGCCCGCCGCTTCGCGCAGGGCGGCCGCGACCGGATGCGTGGCGCCCTGCTCCAGGGCGCGCGCCAGGGCCAGCGCCTGGGCGCGCGCGCCGCGACGGACGTCCGCGTCCAACAAACTGAACTGGCCGGTGGTCAGGGTGCCGGTCTTGTCGAAGACGAAATCGGTGGCGCGCGCCAGAGTTTCCAGGGCGTGGCCACGCGTCGACAGCAGACCCAGGCGGGTGAGGCGGCCGAGGGCGGCGGTGAGGGCCGCCGGGGTTGCCAGCGCCAGCGCGCAAGGGCAGGTGACCACCAGCACCGACACGGTGATCCAGAACGCCCGCCCCGGCTCGACCAGGTACCAGGCGCCGGCGACCAGCGTGGCCACCACCAGCAGCGCCAGCACGAACCAGGCGGCGACCCGGTCGGCCATCAGGGCGAGGCGCGGTTTCTCCGCCAGGGCGCGGTCCAGCAGCCGGACAATGCCGGACAGCACGGTATCCGCGCCGACCTTGTCGACGCGCACCACGAGAGGGCTTTCCAGATTGAGGGAACCGCCGATCACCGGGCTGGCCGGATGCTTGATGACCGGCATCGACTCGCCGGTGAGCAGGGATTCATCGACGCTGGAGCGTCCCTCCACCACCTCGCCATCGGCCGGAAAGCTGTCGCCCGGACCCACCAGCACGTGATCGCCGGCCACCAGCTTGACCGCGCCCACCATCTCCTCCTCGCGCGAGGCGGGAAACGCCGGCAGCCGCCGGGCGGCGGCGGGGATCAGCTTGATCAGGGTCTCGGCGGCCTCCGCCGAGCTCTTGCGCGCGCTCATCTCCAGGAAGCGGCCGGTGAGCAGGAAGAAGACGAACATGACGACGGCGTCGAAATACACCTCGGAACTACCGGTGAAGGTGCCGTAGATGCTCGCCACATAGGCGGCGCCCACCCCCAGGGCGACCGGCACGTCCATGCCGACGCGGCGCGCCTTGAGATCGCGCCAGGCGGTCTGGAAGAAGGGCCAGGCGGAATAAAACACCACCGGCGTGGTGAGGATCAGGCTGGCGAAGCGCATCAGCGCCTCGATATCCATGCCCATCTCGCCCTCGCCGGCCAGGTATTCCGGCACCGCGTACATCATCACCTGCATCATGCCGAGGCCGGCGATGGCCAGGCGGCGGATAGCTGTCTCGCGCTCCTTGCGGAACAACTCCTCCTGACGGCCCGGATCGAAGGGATGCGCGAGATAACCGATGTCCTGGATACTTTTCAGGATGTCGGAAAGATGGATGCGGGTGTCGTCCCAGCGCACCCGCGCGCGCCGCGTGGAGAAGTTGATGTCCGCCGACAGCACGCCCGACAACTGGTGCAGGTGGCGCTCGTTCAGCCAGACGCAGGCGGCGCAGACGATGCCCTCGAGGATCAGGCTGGCCTCGCGTGCCTCTCCTTCGCTGCGCACGAAGCTGCTCTGCACCTCCGGCAGGTCGTAGAGCTTGAGGTTCTTCAGTTCCTCCAGGGCCGCTTCCGGTGTTTTCGGCAGATCGGTACGCAGCCGGTAATAGTCGGCGTTGCCGGAATCGATGATGGTCTGCGCCACCGCTTCGCAGCCCAGGCAGCAGGCGGACTTGGCCTCGCCCTGGTAGACGATGCGGTAATGCGAGCCGGTTGGCACCGGTTCGCCGCAATGGAAACAACGCTCGGGGTCTGGGGTCGCGGACATGAAGATCGATTCTACCCGGCGCCGCCGCTCCGTTCCTCGAACAGACGATTGGCTAGGGCGGCGAACTGCGCCACCGACAGGGTTTCGCCGCGCCGGCCCGGATCGATGCCCAGCCCGGCAAACAGGGCGTCGTCGACCAGGCCCTTGAGGGTGTTGCGCAGGGTCTTGCGGCGTTGCCCGAAGGCCCGCGCCACCACCTCGGAAAACAGGGCGGCGTCCTGATACGGCACCCCCTCGGCCGGCAGCGGCAGCAGGCGGACGATGGCGGAGTCGACCTTGGGAGGCGGCCGGAAGGCGCCGGGCGGCACGATGAACAGCTTCTCCACGCGGAAGCGCGCCTGCAACATCACGGACAGGCGGCCGTAGTCCGGCGTCCCCGGTGCCGCCACCATGCGGTCCACCACCTCTTTTTGCAGCATGAACACCATGTCGCGGATCGCCGCGGCGTGCTCGGCCAGATGGAACAACAGGGGCGAGGAGATGTTGTAGGGCAGGTTGCCCACCACGCGCAGGTCGGAACCCAATTCATGGAATGGGAAACGCAGGGCGTCGGCGCGGTGGATGATCAGGCGGCCGGCGGGGAATTCCGCTTCCAGGCGTGTCACCATGTCCCGGTCCAGTTCCACCACATGCAGATGTTCCAGGGTCTCCAGCAGGGGCCGCGTCAGGGCGCCGGGTCCGGGACCGATCTCCACCATGCGGTCGCCGGCTTGCGGCCGGATGGCGGCGACGATGCGGCCGATGTAATGGCCGTCCACCAGGAAATGCTGGCCGAGCGACTTCTTGGCGCGAGGCAGGCCGGCGTTCATGAACCGGCCCGGTGCCCGGCCATGCGGTGGGCGGTCTCCAGGGCGACCCGCAGGCTACCCACCTCGATGCGGCCCGTACCGGCGCGGTCCAGGGCGGTGCCGTGGTCCACCGAGGTGCGGACGATGGGCAAGCCCAGGGTGATGTTGACGCCCTCGCCGAAGCTGGCGTGCTTCAGCACCGGCAGGCCCTGGTCGTGGTACATGGCCAGCACGGCGTCGGCGGCTTCCAGGTTCCCGCGCTGGAACAGCGTGTCGGCGGGGAGGGGACCCACCAGATCCAAGCCTTCCGCGCGTAGCGATGCCAGTACCGGCTCGATCAACTCGATCTCCTCGCGGCCCAAATGACCGCCCTCCCCCGCGTGGGGATTGAGGCCGGCCACCAGGATGCGTGGCCGCGCGAGGCCGAAATCCCGGCGCAGGCCGGCGTGGAGAATGCGCAGGGTCTGCGTCAACCCATCCCGGGTCAGGGCATCGGGCACCTCCCGCAAGGGCAGATGGGTGGTGGCCAGGGCGACGCGCATGCCGCCGCCAGCCAGCATCATCACCACCCTGGGGGTTGCGGTCAGCTCGGCGAGGAATTCGGTATGGCCAGTGAAAGCCACGCCGGCGTCGTTGATCACGCCCTTGTGCACCGGGCCGGTGACCAGGCCGGCGAACTCGCCCGCCAGGCAGCCCGCCACGGCGCGGCGCAGGGTCTCCAATACATATTGGCCGTTGGCGGGGTCGAGCCGGCCCGCCTCGACCGGGGCGGGGGCGGGCAGATGCAGCAGCGAGAGCGGGGCCGCGGCATGCGCGGAGTACTCGGGGAGCGCGATCGACAGTCCCAGGAGGGCTGCCCGCCTGGACAGCACATCACGGTCCGCCAGCACGACCACCGGGACCGGCGGCGGCGCCTGGGCGAGCAGGACGCAGAGGTCCGGGCCGATGCCCGCCGGTTCGCCGGCGGTTAGAATCAGGGGTGGCAAGCGCTCGATCTCAAATAAACAAAAGGGGGTGGCCACGCCACCCCCTTGGGTCGGCCGGAAAGCCGAATCAGTCCCGCTCGCCCATGAAGGCGCCCAGCAGGTGCAGCAGGCTGGTGAACAGGTTGTAGATGGAGACGTACAGGCCGATGGTGGCCAGCACGTAGTTGGTTTCGCCGCCGTTCACGATCTCGCCGGTCTGCCAGAGGATCATGCCGCACATCAGGAAGGCAAACAGCGCGGACACCGTCAGGGCCAGGGCAGGCATGGGATAGCCGACCAGGGCAGCCACCAGCGAGACGATGCCGGCGATGAAGGCGACCAGCACGCCGACAAACAGGAAGTTGCGCATGAAGCTGAAGTCCTTGCGCGACACCAGGGCATAGCCGGACAGGCCCAGGAAGGCAGCGCCGGTGATGCCCAGGGCCAGCATGACGATCTCGCCGCCATTGGCCAGGCTCAGATAGTGGTTGAGGACCGGGCCCAGGCCGAAGCCGAGCAGGCCGGTGACCGCGAACACCACGCCGATGCCGGCCGCGGAGTTGGCGGTGCGCGGCACCACGAACCACAGCAGGCCCAGGGCGATCAGGCTGGAAATCAGGCTGAAACCGTAAGGCACGGCCATGGCCATCGACACGCCGGCCATCACGGCACTGAAGATCAGCGTCATGGACAGCAGCGTGTAGGTGTTGCGTAGGACCTTGTTGGCCTGTTCGACGGCGACAGCACCGTCCATCCTCATCACATTCTCGGTCTGGTATTGCATTGCAGATCCTCCACCGGGGTCAAAAACGCGAATAAGACTAAGGTAGCACGAAAATAGTTTCAACGTTCACATGGCGAAGCCTGGATCGCCGCGTGTGGCGACGTGGCGCGCTGCTCCTGTAGAATGCACGCTTTTCGTGCAACTTTCCCCAATATGGCGCTAATTGTTCAGAAATATGGCGGCACCTCGGTGGGCTCCATCGAACGCATCCGCAACGTGGCGGAGCGGGTCGCCAAGTTCAAGATGCTCGGCCATCGGGTGGTGGTGGTGGTGTCCGCCATGTCCGGCGAGACCAACCGACTCATCGCCCTGGCCAAGGAAATCCACAAGGAACCGGACCCGCGCGAACTCGACGTGCTGGTCTCCACCGGCGAGCAGGTCACCATCGCCCTGCTGGCCATGGCCCTCAAGGACCTGGGCCTGAAGGCCAGGAGTTTCACCGGCTGGCAGGTACCCCTGCGCACCGACGACGTCCACACCAAGGCCCGCATCGAGCACATCGACGACCAGGCCATGCGTGCCGCCCTGGACAGCGGCCACGTGGTGGTGGTGGCCGGTTTCCAGGGCGTGGATGCGGCCGGCAACATCACCACCCTGGGCCGCGGCGGCTCCGATACCACCGGCGTGGCCCTGGCCGCCGCGTTGAAGGCCGACGAATGCCAGATCTACACCGACGTCGACGGCGTCTACACCACCGATCCGCGCATCGTCCCGGAAGCCCGCCGGCTGCCCACCATCACCTTCGAGGAAATGCTGGAACTCGCCAGCCTGGGCTCGAAAGTCCTGCAAATCCGCTCGGTCGAATTCGCCGGCAAGTACAAAGTCAAACTGCGCGTGCTCTCCAGCTTCGAGGACGAAGGCGAGGGCACCCTGATCACCTTCGAGGATGAAAGCATGGAACAACCCATCATCTCCGGCATCGCCTTCAACCGCGACGAGGCCAAGCTCACCGTGCTGGGCGTGCCCGACAAGCCCGGCATCGCCGCCACCATCCTGGGCGCGGTGGCCGACGCCAACATCGACGTGGACATGATCGTGCAGAACGTCGGCGCCAATAACACCACCGACTTCACCTTCACCGTGCATCGCGGTGAATTCAAGAAGGCGATGGAAGTGCTGAACCAGGTGAAGGCCGAGATCGGCGCGCGCGAAGTCAGCGGCGACGACAAGATCGCCAAGGTCTCCCTGGTCGGCGTCGGCATGCGCACCCACGCCGGCGTCGCCAGCAAGATGTTCCGCACCCTGGCCGCCGAGAACATCAACATGCAGATGATCTCCACCTCGGAAATCAAGATTTCCGTGGTGGTGGAAGACAAGTACATGGAACTCGCCGTGCGCGCCCTGCACCAGGCCTTCGACCTGGACAAGGCCCCCGCCGCGTAATCTTCCGTTCATTGCTTTAGCCAGGCCGCGCGGGTATCCTTGCGCGGCTTTTTCCGGCCCCGCCGGAAACGATCTGGAGACGTGGCCGAGAGGTCGAAGGCACTCCCCTGCTAAGGGAGCATGCGGGCCAAAACCTGCATCGAGGGTTCGAATCCCTCCGTCTCCGCCAAACCCCAAGTGCCTTGCCAAGCGGCGAGATTTCTTTATAATTCGCGCCTCTTTACGCGCTCGTAGCTCAGTTGGATAGAGTACCTG
>Ga0209835_1000223_pt1 | contig 39934 bp, 33 predicted proteins | sample LakKivwa52mmetaG_FD_184138 | JGI IMG/M metagenome (GOLD analysis project Ga0209835, IMG submission 184138) | Anoxic lake water microbial communities from Lake Kivu, Rwanda to study Microbial Dark Matter (Phase II) - Lake Kivu water 52m metaG... | ecosystem: Environmental > Aquatic > Freshwater >... | reverse complement strand
TTGCCAAACCTCACCTTGATTCAAAACTAAAGAAGTATATATGGAGGTTCCATGTCCAGCAAGAGCAGTGCTGAATATTACGATAGCTTCAAGGATATATCGCCTATCCGCGCTATCGCCGAGACCTTGATGAACAATCACATGGTCAGAAAGATTGACATTCGAGAAGCTTATGAAATGGCAAAAAACCAAGCCGGTGTAAGCATGACCGATCTTCCTATTTACCCCGAGTTTAGGAAATTGCACAAACTCCCCGAGGATGCTAAAGTATTGGTAGATTGCCATGGTAGCATCGTGGGTAGAACTGCAAAAGCCCGCCGTTTTTATCATCGTTTAAACGCTTCTCACAAAAACAAGATCGCCGGTGATTTTCGTGAAGCTATTTACCAGATGCAACACTACCCGCTGATCAAAGCGGAAGCCATCCTGGGCATGGATCAAGACCTGATGATCAAGGCTACCTTTATAACCACAGAATCCGATGTCATCAATGTTTACAATTGGCTGTTGAACTTTGCCCCCTATGAACAGCTCAGAGAGCAATATGAAGCCAGCCCCAAACTCCCCATTCAAGATATTATCCTCATTGCTTTTAACGAATGGACCTGCGATGATCCCTTTTATAACAATGTGGGTGCACCTCAGCTTGCCTTGGTCGATGAAAAACACAATGTAATCGTCAATCTCGGTATGCGCTATTTTGGTGAACGCAAGAAAGGCACCCTTACCCTGGCATGGACATCGGGAATCAGAATTGGTATGGCTGCCTGCCATGGCGGAATCAAAGAGATCGATTTTGGAACCTGTGAAGACAGTAAGTTTCATGCATTGGGAAAGAGATCGATAGCTTTTTACGGTCTCTCCGGCACCGGTAAATCATCTCATACCAACAATCATGACAATGCCAGCACACTACCCAAGGGCTTTGATAAAGTGGTTTTGCACGACGACGCTTTCCAGATTGATCTTGAAAACAAGCTCTGCCGGGTTTGGGAACCTACATTGTTTGATAAGACAGACAGCCGTCCCCCGGACCATCCGGACTGGAAGTATGCCTTGGGTTTGATGAATCACATGGTAGTGGAAATTGATGGAAAGAAAATCCCTATCGGCATGGATGCCAGAAATGATAATGGCAGAGCTCTACTGGATCGGGATTTACTAGGCAAACACGTCAATCGTTGCGCCTTCCCCAAAGCCCTGGTCTGGTTGATGAAAGACTCCGTGCTACCTCCGGTTGTAAAACTTCAAGACAAATATCTTGCCATCGCGATGGGCGCAGCTTTGATGACCCAACGCAATAGAGCAGAAAACGTCACTGAAGAGGAACTCAACAAACTGGTCTTTGAACCCTTTGCCAATCCATTCCGCGTATATGAACTTTACAAAGACGTTGAAGCATTCCTGCACGTAGCCGAATCCGGAGCTGATATCTATTGCTTTAATTCGCGTGGTTATTGGAAACAATCGGACAATGCTTTGGAAGCAATTCCACTTACAACCTCATTGACATTGCAAACTGCACTGCTCATGGATCAAATCCAATGGGAAGCTTGGGATATCCTTCCGGGCGCTTTGATTCCTACGCGAGAATCCATCGAAAAGATACTCCCCGGTTATTATGATAAGTACGACCCCCAAAAACTGGAAAACCCGGGTGATTATCTGGAACTACTTAGGGATCGTTTTGAACAGCGCAGAGAATTTCTCAAGAGTTCAGACCTCCTCGAAAGACCGGAAATCCAAGCCCGCCTGATTAACGCTCTTGACCTAAAAGCCTGATCTTGATTGATAAACATAAAGCAAACCCTTGTTTCGGCAAGGGTTTTTTCTTGCCTTGTGGAAAAAGTGCACGTCTATTAACATGCTATTAACAAAGTCGTTAGCTCTGTTATCCCTAATATAGCGCAAGCAAAGCATCCTGTATCTGCCCCACCCTGCGGTTCAAGTAGCATAAATTGTGGTTGACGAAAATAGCTAGCTTGCCCACAAATGAACCTAAGGATAGCGAGACATATCCTAACAATGATTTAAGGAGTATCGTCGATGAGGAATTTCCTATTAATTTTTATCACTTTAATGGTGATAAGCGCTTGTCAAAAAGCAGATAATCAGGAAAAGAACCTCGGTGAAAACCAAGTAAAACCGGCTGCTGTCACCCGCAGTGTAAGAGTCAGATTTACTCCCCAATGGACGCATCAAGCGCAGTTTGCAGGATTTATCGTTGCCAAAGCCAAGGGTTTTTACAAAAATTATGGCTTGGATGTGGTTATACTACCCGGTGGTGCCGATAATCCCTCTGCAACGGCATTAAAAAACGGCACGGCAGACTTTGCCTCTTTGTTTCTGATCACCGCACTCAGAGAATATAGCGCTGGCAACAGACTTGTCAATATAGGCCAAATATCCCAAAGAAGTGCCTTGATGCTGATAGGCAAAAGCGGAAAGGGAATTTCAGACATCCCCTCCTTGAACGACAAGAAAATTGGCTTGTGGAGATCAGACTTTCAAGACCTCTCCCTAATTCTCTTTAAAATCCACAAGATCAAGCCCCTCATTGTACCTATTGACAATTCCATCAGCACCTTTATCAGCGGAGCAGTCGATGTGGTCAATGCCATGAATTACAACGAATACCACCAGCTTGTCCAAAGCGGTTTTGATCCGCAAGACCTCTGGACTTATAGCTTTGCCGAAGGTGACTTAAACATCCCCGAAGACGGGATATATGTACGCGAGGAGTTTTATCGGCAAAACCCCGATGTCTGTAGAGACTTTGCCGATGCCACTATGCAGGGGTGGCTGTATGCAATAAACCATCACGAAGAGGCTTTGACCATGGTCATGAATGCTATGAGGGATGCGCATCTTCCGGTCAATAGACCACATCAATCATGGATGCTCAACCGCATGAAAGACATCATTTTGGCAAAGCCACACAGTATGGGCAAGCTCAGTGAAGAAGATTTCGAGCAAGCCGTCAAGCTGATGTATGAACACAATATGATAGCAAATCAGATCAGTTATGGAGACTTCTGTCCGCATGACTAAATTGTTTCGGAAGTTCAATTCACTTTCTCATCAGATTATCATCTTTGTCTTTGTCTTTATTTTTTTGCTCTTGGCTGTCTCCACACTACTTACTCGAGTACTGATGTCCCGCGTGATGTTTCGAAGTGCAGAAGAAAATATGGAGTATCTGGCAAATCAAAATATCTTCCAAATCGAAACAAGGCTAAAGAAGATTCAAGCTCATGCCCAGGATCTGATGTATTTAGTATCGCAAAACAGCAGTACGAGCCCGATCATTGAAACCTATATCTACAAGCTCTTGAAAGCGAATCCAGAAATTGATGCCTTATGTTTGGCTTGGGAACCTGCGAGCCCCAATAGTCCACCCTTGGCAGCCATTTATGCCTACGCCAATGATAGGCAAGTGCTGCATACCTATGAAAATCGAGACTATCTCTATAAAGACTGGTTTTGCATCCCTATCCTAAACAATAAGGAGTATTGGAGTGAGCCCTGGTTTGAAGACAAGGTCGTCAAACACATGGTCAGCTCTTTCAGCATTCCGTTTATCACAACTACTGGCACCAAGGGGATAATCCGCATTGATCTTCCGCTCTCTTACTTCCAAAGGATGATCCTCCCCCCGAGATTCAAAACAGAGGGATATGCTTTCCTCATCACACATCATGGCACGCTTGTGACCCATCCGGCAGATAGCTTGGTGATGAACGAATCTATCTTTAGCCTCGCACAGACTCATAACGATATGCAGTTACGGCAGATAGGCAAGGATATGGTGAATGGTGGCAGTGGATTTGAAGAGCTGAAGGGGAGCAAATTTACCAAGAACAAGTGGATTTATTATGCCCCGATGATATCCAATAGCTGGTCTTTGGGGATCGTGATCTTTGATCGGGTAGTGTATCAGGACTTGAATACACTTTTTCTCATCAACTCACTGATTGCCGTGCTTGCTTTCATCATTCTTGCCTTTGTAATCTATGCCCGTACTACGCATATCAACCAACCCCTCAAAGCTTTAATCGACAGCGCTGAACAAATTGGCGCTGGAAACTTCGATGCCGAAATCCCCAAACCGTCTTCCATCACGGAGATATCCATGTTGGAAGACGCTCTCAAATCGATGCAGACTTCCCTGAAAGACTATGTAAAAAACCTTCGCCAAACCACTGAGGAGAAAAACAAGATTCAAACTGAAGTACGCTTTGCCTCGGAAATCCAACGCAACCTCATCCCCAAGCTCGATAACCCATTAAACAACACAACAGAACTCCGTATCCATGGGATTCTCGAGCCTGCCAGAGAGGTTGGCGGAGACCTTTACGACTATTTTATGATCGAGGAAGACCGCTTTTGCTTTGTCATCGCCGATGTCTTGGGCAAAGGCATCGCCGCCAGTATGAGCATGGTGATGGTTTCAACGATGATCCGCTCTCTCTCAAAACAATTCAATTCTGTGGGTAAGACGCTCAAAGAGCTCAATCTCTTTCTCTGTGAAAACAACCTCGAAGCCAATTTTGTCACCATGATCATGGGAGTAATCAACCTACGCACTGGAGAGCTGGAATTTTCCAATGCCGGACATGTTCCGCTTTACATTAGGAAAGCCAATCGCAGAGTAGTAAAATATGCCGATACGCATTCAACAGCTTTGGGGATCTTTCCCAATCTCAATATCATCAGCGATTCCATCCAGCTCGATTTGGGCGACGAAATCATCCTCATCACAGATGGCATAACGGAAGCAATGAGCAAAAATGAGGCATTCTTTGGCTACCAAAGGCTGGAAAACATCCTCGAAGAACTTACCGTGAGTAAACCAGAATACACTGCCAAGAGTATCCTCAATGGAGTACGCAGCTTCTCTGGTAAAGACCATCAAAGCGATGACATTACCATCTTGGTGATAGATTTTATCCATCCCAAACGCAAGCTGGGCAGAATCTAATGCGCTTAAGAAAAAATCCGATATAGCGCTTTGATATCCTTTAGTTTGATAAGCTTGGCTTTGAGCTTAGTTTTGGCATACTCCGAAATATAAATCCTCTCATAACCCAGTTTGATCGCTTCTTTGATGCGGTTTTCGAGCTGGCTCACGGGACGGATTTCTCCACTGAGACCTACTTCACCGATAAAGATCGAATTTTCCGGTAGGGCTTGGTCTTTGAGGCTGGATATCACTCCTGCCAGGATCGGCAAATCCAAGCTTGGGTCTATGGTTTTGATCCCTCCCGTAAGATTTATAAATACATCACTGCTACGCAGATACAGAGCCAGATTCTTTTCCAAAACAGCCAAGAGCAGAGCTAGACGTTTTTGCTCCAAACCTACGACAACTCTTTGAGGTGTCCCGTAATTGGATGCGGTTGCCAAAGCCTGTACTTCGACGATGAATGACCGGCTCCCCTCCAGAATGCACCCTACTGAGATCCCGATCTGTTGATGCTCATGACTCAAAAACACGTTGTTCGGATCGGTCACTTGCGAGAGCCCCAATCCCGTCATCTCAAAGAGACCAATCTCGTTTGTGGAGCCAAAGCGGTTTTTCACAGCCCGTAAGATCTTGTATTGATTTCGCATTTCGCCTTCAAAATAGAGTACGGTATCGACCATGTGTTCTATGATCTTTGGTCCCGCCACCAAGCCATCTTTGGTCACATGACCTATGACAAACATCGGTACATTCTTTTCCTTGGCAGTACGGATCAATCTATTGCAGCTTTCGCGGAGCTGTGTAACACTCCCCGGAACGGAATCAAGATTGGATAGGCTGATGGATTGGATTGAATCTATCACCACCATATCCGGATTATGGGTGTTTATGGATTGTAAAATCGCCTCTGTATCGTTGGTGCAGAGTAGCCAGATATTTGGATTTGCGATGCGCAGTCTTTCACTGCGTAATTGAATTTGCTCTGCACTTTCTTCACCTGAGCAGTACAGAATCTTCTTGTCTTTTTTGCCCAACCAATCCGAGAGCTGAAGCATCAAAGTAGATTTTCCTATTCCCGGTTCTCCACCGATCAGGACTACCATCCCGCTTACAATCCCCCCTCCCAAGACCATATCAAATTCACCTATATCACTCGTAAATCTCTGTGTTTCCTGTTTCACTAGATCCGTAATCCGCTGGGGAACAACCGCTTGAACAGTTCCGCCAGATGCCTTTCGGCTCATCGTTTTATCTGCTTCGCGCAGCGTATTCCAGCTTCCACAGGAAGGGCACTTTCCCGTCCATTTACTAGTTTCGTGACCGCAATCACTACAAAAAAATAGGCTTGCCATAACTACTCCAATTCTTTTTTTTCCACTTTTAAGACTTTGCCATTATTGGCAAGCATTTCTTCATGCCTGCTCGATCCAAAGCTATTTTACACTTGCATTATTCCCACCGCTAGGGATGAGCACAAAATCATTTCTATTGACACGGGAATGCCAAAAAAAGTTTTTGGCTCTCGAAAGGTTTACGTTATAGTATGTTTTAGAGGTTTTACGAAAATGAGTAAGAATATTATCGTCTTTAGCACCCCCACTTGTTCTTGGTGCGTAAAGGTAAAGCAATACCTAAAGTCAAAAGGTTTTACATACAAAGACGTGGACGTTTCAAAAGATGAGCGTGCGCTGCGGGACATGGTCAAAAAAACCGGTCAAGAAGGCGTTCCTCAATTGTGGATAAACAACCAACCCATCGTAGGATTTGATCGTGATAAGATCAATCGTTTATTGGAAATCAAACCCTAAATAAAGAAAAAAACAAGGAGAAACACAAAATGGCAACCAACTCAGAAAAATTCCATGGCTTGATCAACAAGCTCCAAGTCGTTTTAAACGACATCGATTACACCCAAAAAGCATGCGTCCAAGCAGGCAAAATGGAATGCCAACTACTAAACTACCTATACAAGATCAAAACTCATGCAAACATGAACGAACTTGCCAAAGTCCTCAATGTGTCTCACAGCCGTGTCACCAGAATTATGGACAACTTGGTAAACAAAAGCCTCGTTACCCGTCGCCCTTCCGATGAAGACCGCAGATGCTGGTTTGCAGAGATCACTCCCAAGGGAGCAAAACTCGCCTATAATAGCCAACAGACCGTCGTTGATCACCAAGAAAAGATCATCAGCAGGCTTCCCAAAAACGATGTTGACAACATCTACAAAGCCCTCAAATCCTATGTTGATGCTTATGAGGAAGTGCTCAAAGAAGCTTATCTGGAGATCTAATGAAGCACAAAGTCACAATGGCATGGGTACAGGATATGTACTTTGATGCCGAAGTAAATGGACATCATCTGATTATGGATGCGGATTCCAAATGGGGCGGACAAGACAAGGGTCCCAGACCCAAGCCGCTCATGCTGGCAGCTTTGAGTGGCTGCTCTGGCATGGATGTAGTATCCATCTTGGATAAAATGAAAATCAGAGATTACAAGTTTACCGTCGATGTAGATGGAGAGCTTACTGATACCCATCCCATGGTCTATCATACCATTACCGCTTCCTTCTTCTTTGAAGGTGCAAACCTACCCGAAGATAAGATCAAAAAAGCGGTATTGCTTTCTACCGATGAGTATTGCGGTGTAAACGCCATGCTCAAAAAAGCGGCAAGCGTAATCGTCAAAATCTATATCAACGGAAGTGAGGTTCCGCTATGAAAATTACCATAACCCTCTTCATGACAATGATCATCCTGATTTTGGGTTGTAGCCCTGCCCCCAAGCAAGAAGATATGACACCTGTACCAGCTTCGGAAATCAACGTCGATGAACTGCTAGCAGAATACAAAGGCGGTGAATGGATTACAGATTATCAGGCTGCAATCAAATTTGCCAAAGAAACCAATAAGCCCATTCTGATCAACTTCACCGGTTCTGACTGGTGTGGCTGGTGTATCAAGCTCGTAAACGAAGTCTTTAGTAAAGCTGAATTTGAGGCTTATGCAAAGGAAAATCTCATCCTGCTCAAGCTCGATTTTCCCCGTAGCATTCCCCAAAGCGCAGAGCTCAAACAACAAAATCAAAGTCTGCAGAAAAAATTCGGAATCACCGGGTATCCTACTATCATCCTAATTGATCAAAACGAAAAGGAAATAGGCAGAAGCGGATACCAACAAGGTGGTCCTGTAGCCTATGTAAATCACCTCAAGCAGATCTTGCTTAAGAAGTAAAAAGAATAGACACATAATCAGACCCGGGACACTCCACTTTTGGGGTGTCCCCCTTTTTTTACTTGACCAAATTTAAGCCCCGATTCACTGAGACACATGAAGAAATTCGCATACGCTCTTGTTTTGCTAGCTCCTTTGCTGATCCCAGCGGAGCTTCAAGATAGTGATACAAAGGATAGACAATGGCACTCGGTCATGTAAAAAAATTCCTCCTGCGCACACCGTCAATGTACATGTGTTCGATTCGGCTCACCTCCCTATGTTCGCAAAACTGCCTCCAATGCTCGATTCCCAGTCAATCGGACGGCTCTTTTGTTTCCCTCGCAGATTTTTCTACCATGGTGGCAAAGCTTAAAGCACATGGAACCAGAATTTTAAACCTCACCGGTGGGGAACCCGCACTACACCCTCAGCTAGAGGAGATTTTTCGGATTGCCGTAGAAACTCAGTTTCGCTCTGTGAATCTCCTCTCAAATCTATTCTATTCTTCTAGCCATCAAGACCGGGTCATTGAACTGGCACAAAGATATCAAATTGGCATTCACACCTCTTATGACGGCTTCGGAGCAGTAGCAGACAAGCTTCGTGGTGCCAATGATGTAGAAGCTACAATCGAAAGAGCAATGCACAAAATCAATGCCTTGCGTAAAAGTGACTTATATCCCCATACACCAACCGCCACAGTGGTCGTAAGTGCTCTCAACATCGAGCAATTGCCCGAGATTATCGAGAGACTGGAAGCCTTTGAGTGGAACTTGAACATTGATTTTTATCGCTGGAGCTCGATCAATCATCAAGAAAAGGACGAGCTAAAAATTACCGACAAGGACATACTACTGAGTGCCATTGAGAAGATTCGGAATGCTAAACGGATTAAAACGCCCTTGTGGTATTATGATGGATTGAAACGTATTCACCGGTCTAGGATGAAGAAACAGTGTCCATACCTCATCTCACCCACCTTTGGCAGCAAGTTTTTTGTCCACGAAAATGGAGACATCCAAACCTGCATGCCGCAAGTATTGGGAAACATTTTATCCCAAGACTTAAGCGATATCTTTGCTTCGGACAAATGGAAACAGATGAGAGCAGATTTCGTATCTTGCGAAGGGTGTTGGAATAGCTGCTATACTGTTAGCTCCAGAGCGCTTTCCTTTTTGCATATACCCACCATAAGGCAGTACTTAACACAATAAGCAAAAGCATCGAGTCTGCTTATCACTCCCCTCCTCTAGTGTAGCCCCTTTTGTTTTCTATACCACCTTACTGCTATACCATATTGTATCCGCAGGCATTATGCACCAGTAGCGAGTCCAGTCTCCTCAAGCGGGAGTTGACGCGACGATCTATTTCGCTATCCATAAAAATATACTTGACAGATTATCAATACCTCCATTTATTTCGTCACATATCGATATGGATGGTGTAAATGAACGCATGCGAATTGTTTAAGGCACTTGCGGATTCTTCCCGATTGCAGATTCTAGCATTGCTAATGGAGAAGCCACATTGCGTGGAAGACCTCGCAACAAAGACGAGCTTGGCGATATCGACGGTCTCAGCACACCTGAAAAAACTTCAGGCTGCCGATCTGGTCTATGTGCGCAAGCATCAATATTACAGTATTTATCACCTTAAGAAGGAGAAACTAGACATGACAATAAATGAGTTACTTGGAAGCGAAAGACAACCCCAAACAGATAAAACCGAGACCTTACGTAAAAAAGTATTGGAAACCTATTTCCGAGAGGGTAGAATCGTCCAATTGCCTACGCAGAACAAAAAGCGCTGGATAGTCTATCAAGAGATTATCAAGCTTTTTAATGAGGGGATTTCGTACACTGAAAAGGAGATCAATGAATTGATCAAGAGCGTTTATGACGATTATTGCATTATCCGCCGCGAATTAGTTGATGAAGGTGTTTTGCATCGTGAGAATGGAATCTACCGGTTGATACCCAACTACCAAGAAAATCCAGGATTCTATCAAAAGATTTGGATGATGAGCCAGCAGTAGTCATTGAGGGTTCCCCTTGCCATGGGCTTTGGGAACCCTCTACAATACAAAAAGCCAGACTTTATTAATATCTGATGCGTTTATCCTTGGTGCTCGGGAGGTAATTCGTTGAGGATCAGCCAATACAAGCCGAGGTTTTGGACTGCTTCGATGAATTGGCGAAAGTCCACTGGCTTGCGGATATAGCTATTGCAACCGAGGTCATAGCTACCGATGAGGTCTTGATCTTCCTTTGAGGACGTGAGTACTACAACGGGTAGTCTCTTGGTGCGGGGGTTATTACGGATCTCGCGCAGGACTTCCAAGCCATCAATTTTTGGTAGTTTGAGATCCAACAAAATCAAAGTAGGCAGTTTGTTATCCATACCATCATAAATACCCGTATTGAACAGGTAGTCCAGAGCCTCAACGCCATCTTCAGCAACGATGAGCTTGTTCAAAACCTTGTTTTTCATCAGAGCTCTTTTGGTGAGCTCTACATCATTTGGGTTGTCTTCAACCAAGAGGATAATCTTGTCTTCCATCTTTACATCCTTAGGGTAAAACAGAACATTGCATAGTGATCAATCTCGGAATCTGCCCAGATATTTCCCCCATGGCGTTCAATAATCCTTTTTACGGTAGCCAAGCCAATACCCGATCCGGGGAATTCACTGTTTTTGTGCAACCGTTGGAAGGTGCCAAAGAGCTTGTGGACAAATCTCATATCAAAACCGACACCATTGTCTTTAACATAGTAGCATATCTGTTTATCAAGTGTTTTTTTGCCAAATTCGATAATCGCGGGATTGCTGCCAATGCTAAATTTGAAAGCATTGGCAAGCAGATTGGTAAGTACGGCTTCCATCAGAGTAGGATCTGCTTTGACGATGATATCATCCTGGATGTGAAACTCAAAATTGCGTCCTACTTCATTGATTCTCAATCTATTTACGATATCCATACACATTTCACTGAGATTGATCTCGGCAATCTGCAAGTCCATCCTGCTCATTTTCGACAGCCGGATCAGGGAATCGATCAGGTTGCCCATTTTTTGCGTTTCTTTGCGGACCCTATCGATCATGGACACCGCCTCAGGACTCAGCTCAGAACCGATTTCTTCACCCAAGATCATGCTCCATCCATCAATAGCGCGGAGCGGAGCGCGGAGGTCATGAGACACAGAATAGGAAAAGGCTTCAAGCTCTTTAACTGCTGTTTCAAGCTCTAGAGTACGGTCTTTTACTCTCTGCTCCAAGATACTATTGATATTCCTGATGCTTTCTTCTGCTAGTTTCTGTTTGTTGATGTCCCGGATTACGTGGACGTGTCCGGCAACCATGCCAAGTGAGTCATAGATAGGATCGAGAGTCACGCTGAACCAATTACCATTGATTTTAATATCACGAGAAGCGCTTTTCCCTGTCTTGGCAACTGTGTAATATGGGCAATCCGGATGAAGAGATTCTGTTTGATGTACCACTTGCCAACAGTGTTTTCCGATTGCTTCATTCGGGGCTATGCCGAGGGTTTTGAGCGTAGTCAGATTTGCTCTGGTAATACGAAAAGAAGTATCCAAGTGCCAGATTACATCGCTTACTGAATCGAAGGTAGTTTCCCACTGCTTTGCCATTAACAACTGCTCTGAATCCTCTTTTCTTTGGACAATAAGCTCGAAAAAGTATGAACTGATCAGAACTAACAATAACAAAGCGCTGCCAGTAATCCAGCCTTTTTTTCTCAAGGGATAGTAGATCTCGTCCAAATCAATCTTGGTAATCAAATACCAATCATTGATTTTGATGTTGCGCGTAATCGCCAAAACCTGTTTGCCCCGATAGTCCGTCCCTTCCATAAATCCTTCATAGCCACCTACAGCTTTTACGGCTGGAGTGTTACTATACTTGCTTATCGGAAGACTTAGCTGTAGTGCTGTATCTTTACGATGCCTGAGATCGTTGAGAAAGAGAACCCTGTCTCCATCTTTGCGTACCAAGAGAGTCTCCGCACTTTTGGTGGGAGTGGGGAAAGTTTGGATCAGTGGATACAAGTACACATCTGGATCAATCTGCAACAACCACATCCCCACTATGATGTCGCTCTGAGGCAGATGCTTGAGGATGGGTATCCAAAGACGGATATGCCTTGCATGATGACGTTTATCAGTATGAAACTGGTCAACCTGAATATCCGTTAGGACGATGTCCATGCTTTGTTGAGCACGCTGAAAATGAGGGTCTTTGTCAATACTATTGAGCTGTAACCCTGTGGGTACTCCGATAAGTGCTTTTCCCGTTAAATCCACCATAAACATGGAACAATAGCCATAGTTGATTGTAAACTGCTGCATCCAGCTATGCATATCCTCGGTTTGCGTCTCGCTAGCGCTGGACGCAATAATATCCAGCGCTGTGTCATTGACAAAAGGCATCGATTTCAATACCTTAGCATCACCCAAGCGTTCTTTTAACCACCAAGTTATCTGTTCTTCTTTCAATTCCGATATGCTCTCCAATTGGCTTGACACGCTTTGCTTATACGTGTGTGTTTCTGCGCGCAGGTACAATAAGGCTATAATGCCCATGGTCAATATATAGAAACCAAAGGCACTTAGCGCTGCTCGGTGATAACTTTTTTTGCTGTGTGCTACGGAATCGGAGGAGAAGGATAAAAGTGTATGAGGCCAGATTGTTCCAGGTAATAAATAGGTCATCGCAAAGCTCGTGCAGCACAAGAGAATCCCTGTGAGGAGCGCTACTGGAACGGTGAGATAATTGTAAAAAAGGGGCAATCCGGTGATATAGCTGCTTACAACGGTAAATCCGAAAATCATGATAAAGAGATTGATAAAAGAAGAGGTCAACAAGGCGTGATGCTTGTTTTTGGTCATGCAAAATTGTAGTGCCATAGATATGGCATATAGCGCAAAGGCAATAGCTACAAAGGGAGACATTCTGCCCACAATTATCCCCTCAATGCTGGTGTTAAGCGGAAAAAATAGTTCGTCCGGAGATATGGGGATATGCCATATCCATTCGATTACTCTTGTGAAAAAATAAAGCAAGAAAACCGCAATAACTCCCCAATCAAATAGTGGTCTTTCTGTCTTGTCCTTAGCATGCAAGAAAAGCGAGATATTGATGATGAGAAAGAAGAAAGAGGTAATGGGTGCAATGGGAACATTTCGCATACCCAAAGCCAGAAAAGCCCACTTTTCCAATGCCCAAGCGATCATCGCAAGAAAAGCCACAGACATCGATATCCCAGAAACCGTTTGCACAACGTGGTCTTTGAGATACTTGAAAACTTTCATCTGCTTCTATATCCCGGGATTTGTAGGAATATTGAAGGAAAAGATCGATCCAACCCCGGGTCTTGACTCTGCCCAAACCCTTCCTCCATGTTTGCTGATGAGTCTTTGGACAATGGCTAAACCCACTCCAGAGCCCTCAAACTCGCTGCTGGGATGAAACCTTTGAAATATCTCAAAAACCCTTTCAGCATACTTGGGATCAAAACCCACACCACTATCTTTGATCTGAAAGGTACTACCGCTCGCATCGGAAAAAGCACTAATTTCAATGCTCTTCACAGCACTGGGCAAGGTATATTTGATAGCATTGGAGATAAGATTTATCCATACTTGGCGCATTAGGACTGGATCACATTTGATGATTGGAACAGCATCGATGTGGATGTTGAACAACAGCAGTTCTGTAGGGTTGGGATAGCTCTCGATGCAGGACTGGATCAGTTCACCCATGTTGCAATCAACCAGTTTCATATCTTTACGAGTAAGACGAGAGACCTCCAAGAGCTCGCGAACCATATTGTCCATATCTTGCACATTGCGGATAATAACGGAAAGAAGCCTTTTACCTTCGTCGTCCAGGTGATTTTCATAATCTTCTTTGAGCATCTCCGAAAAACCCTGAATGGCTCTAAGTGGAGCTTTGAGATCGTGCGATACAAAGTGGGCAAAGGACTCCAATTCTTTGTTGATTTCCAATAACTGCTGGGTGCGTTCGGCGACGGTTTTTTCCAAAATTTGTTTGCTATTTTCCAAGCTATCACGGTAGCGCACACTTTCCGTAACATCATTGTAAATGGTTACGACTTCGCCCGTGGGGAGCTTGAAAACCCAGTTGTCATACCAGTTGTCAAAGGTCTCATCTGTATATCGGGTAGGAGGCAAGTATTCTGCGGTCCCGCTTTGATAAACGCGTTGCATGACCTTTATTAGACCAAATTCATTGATATTAGGTCTCAGTTCATACAGGCTTTTACCGATTATCTCATGGGCTGCCTTACCTTCATGGCGAAGAGCTTCCCGGTTAAAATACCTCACGATATAGTCCTTTCCGCTACTGCCATCCCCTATCACTTCATAGATACCAGAGCCGTTACTCATGTATTCAAAAACACCGCTCATTATGGCGGCGGTTACTTCCAATTCTTTGGACATGTTTTTGCGGTCTGTTATATCGATGACAAAGCCTTCGATAAAGAAATCATCCGGAGAGATATAATCGGATTTTACTGAATTCAGCATCAGCCAACAGACCGTGCCATCTCTTCGGTAGGCTTGGATTTCCATGTTTTGAACTTTGGCTTCTGTCCTTAACCTTTCGATCCAAGTGAGACGCTCATCGGCATTGACAAAAAACTTGGATTCATGACTCTTGATATAATCAAAAGCTTCTCCAGCATTATCAAATCCAATGATATTGGCAAAACCGGAATTGATGTGATACACATTGCCTTTTGCTGTGGAGCGGAATATCCCCATCGGGGCATTGTCAAATAGCTTGCGAAAGGCGGAGATACTCTCCTTGAGGGCTGTTTCGGTCATGTGCCGTTGGGTAATGTCATCAAAGATACACTGTGTATGCTCAAATTTGCCATTTTCATCATAAACTACTCTGCCGTTGTACGAACATAGCAGCTGCTCACCATTCTTCTTCATCATACGAAACTCAACGCCACAGATTTCTCCATCAGCTTTAAAGCGAGGAAAGTTTTCGGCAAAGACTGGGGCATAATCGGGATGGATGAAATCCCCAAAGCTCCTTCCCACTACCTCAGCTTCTGTATATCCCAAGACTGAGAGCCAGGCGGAGTTGACGCTGATAATTGTACCGTCTTCTGCCAATGACTGATAAGGTATCGGCGCTTTGAAAAAGAGCTCTCGATAGTGAAATTCGCTTTCGCGGAGTTGATGCTCTATTTTACCGCGCTGTTGATGATTGAGCAGTAAATACCCCAACAACACCGTAGCCAAGGGATAGGCAATCATTACTGGGATTACGATGGTAGAAAATACTTCCCCTGCCATTGGCATAGGTAACAAAAAGACCATTGAAATCATCGCTATGTGAGTAACCAAACCCATAAAGTAGATGTGGATCAGACTAGTTGGATGTTGGCGCCTCCCCAGAAGCCAACGGGTAAGCAGCCCGCAAAGAGCAGCACTGAGGATGATACCAATTCCGGGAACACTCCCTCTTCCCGAAATCAAAATTCTATATAAAATGGTGATTGAAACCCCAACGAGGGTTGGGATGAATCCAAAGAACAGCCCGGAGATGCTAATCAGCACAGACCTAGCATCGATATTGACTCCACTTTGATAAGACCAGGGCACGCTCATGATCGCAATTCCCACCAATCCGATAAAAAAACCGTGAATAATCTATGATATGGTACCTATAGATTTGGTGCGCACTATGGCATCATAGGAAATACCTACATACAAGAGTATGGAAACATTGACAAAGATTAGCTGTAAATGAGATGTCACTTTTCCTCCTCATCTACTTATGGAGTTTATCCAAAAATTGCTCCAGTGCCGTCAAGCATCCGGAACTTACGTTTCATCTTTACTATATCTGTCCAAAGAGGAGTTTGGATACCACCTTTTTGTCTTCAAATTCGGTATTCATATCTGCCCGTCCGTCATAAAAACACTTGGCGATGTGAGCATCAAATTGGCTTTCCGAACCGTTGATTACCTCCAAAAAAGCTGATTCCCGGCTCAGGTCATGCCGGTAAATGCGTTGACTGGTCATAGCATCGAAGGCATCTGCTACTGAGACGATTTTGGAATAGTAGCTGATCTCTGAGCTGCCAATCCCATAAGGATAACCACTACCGTCTATCCATTCATGGTGTTGGAGAATGATATCATGGACAGGTTTCCCGAGCCCCACAGGAGAGATGATTTTGTCCCCGATGATGGGATGCTGTTTAATCACGTCATACTCATCGCTGGTAAGGGATTCATCTTTATTTAGGATAGAACCAAATACTCCTATCTTGCCAATGTCATGAAGTAATGCACCAATCCGGAGCAGCTTCAAATCCTCAATGCCCATGTTTAGCTTTTTACCCAAGAGCAAAGAGAGGATTGTCACTCTCTCCGAATGACCCTTGGTATAGATATCTTTGGCTTCCATGGCATTGACCAAAGCATAGATAGTGTTCAAGTAGCTACGTTCCAGCTTACCCCGAGCATCAAAGAGCTCCAAAGTACGCTGTTGCACCGATGTCTCCAAATGCTTACTATAGCTCTCGTTTTGCACGAGTAAGTGATGCTTTTCTACTGCTTGCTTGATAGTGATTTGCATTTCGGCAAAGTCAAAGGGTTTGCGCAGAAAATCAAAAGCATTAAGCTGGATGGCGCGGCGCATTTTGATCGGATCGGAATAACCGGTCATCATGATTACGGATATTTTTGGATCTATGGCATGCACCCGTTCCAAAAGCTCCAATCCACCTAAGCCGGGCATAACTATATCGGTCAAGACCACGCAAATATTCATAGTCTTGATGAAATGAGCGGCTTCCTCGGGATCCGTGGTAATCATTATCTGATATTCGCCCATCTCCCCCAAGACTCTGGATAAAACGTCCAAGAGCGTCTTGTCATCGTCAACGACAAGAATTCTGGCTTTCTCAATATTCATAGTAAATCTCCTGCACACCACTCTAGTAGCGGGCATTATTAGTCAAGGAAAAAAACCAGCTTTCCCGCATAAAAAAAAGGAAGCCCCTCTTGCGAAGGGCTATCCAGGATTCAGGAGGGGGTTTTGATGCTGTACTATTTATCTATTTCTGCCTTATGGCATTGCTCTTAGAATCCAAACCAGGGTCCAACGCTGTAGCTGATTCCTTGGTATTCTGTGGAGGGAGAGCCAGTTACGTTAAACTCTTCGCTGCTAAAGCCTCTGATCTTCCAACCCTTTTGCGGCGAATATCCATAGGTATAGTTCACTTCGCCTCTGATAGCCAACCAACTCAGAATACGAAACATCACTTCAGCCTTGGGTTGTGCAACGAGGTAATCTCTGTGCATGGTATAGTTTGTAAAATTGGTATCATCCCCGAGGTTGTCCCAATTGTACAAGGCATCAGTTTTGGTTACTTCGAGTGTATGGCTTGCTCCTCCTAGCATAAGACCGAGCGAGGTAATCAGCTTTGATGTAAGAGGGATGCGCTTGTCAAGAGTGACACCCCCCATTCCTGTGGAATAGCGGAGCCACTTAGTCCCGCCTTTGTTCCCTTCGGAATCTGTGATACCCTTCTTTTGTTCATCTTCATAACCAACAGCGTATCCACCGATAAAGAATCCCTTGCCAATGGGACCCTTTCCCCCGCCACCAATCATCAAGATACCATCTTCGGGTTGCTCATCAAAACCAAGCTGATTTAAGATCTTGTTCACATCATCCATATCGGCTTGATAATAGTTAAAGAAAATCGAACCACCGCCATAGCCAGCACTCAGTTTCTTGGGCTTGTTGAGTTCACCGCTAACAGATGGCGCTTTTGTGTCTCTTGTTCCCAAGACCATTTCGAGCTTCTGTTCCTTGCCATTGCGGAAGATGGTAAGAAGGATCTGATCTCCGGCTCTCAGAGTAGCACGGTATTTATCAAAGTGTTTGTTGTTCATAATCTGTTGGTCGTTGATATACATTATGATGTCATCTTCTTGGAGGCGGGCTTCCCAGGCAGGGGAGTTCTGAGCAACGCCTGTAATTATGATGCCATAGTTTTCTGTATAGTTCAAAACCTGTGCTTTGGGAAAGGAGAGGTCATCCACAAATATCCCAAAGTATGCCGAGTAAAAGACGTTTTCGTTGTTGGTGAGATTCAAATCCAGATTGAGCTTGACTACCTTGCCATCAACTTCTTCAATCAATTCTTCCAGTTCTCCATCATTAATGATGACTTTCTTATCAGGTTTCTCGACGATGATGGTCTTTTGGGCACTAAGTGCCGAAACCAACACCAAGATTATTACGAGTAGTATCACGCTGCGTTTCATGATAACCTCCTATAGTTTTCGTTATTCTTGCCTTTACCTATTGCAAAGCACGTGCCAATTGCGAAACTTACTCTCATGTGCTTTATATACAATAAATTATGCTTTACTTACCTCCTAAAACCTATGGCTTCTTATATCACAATGATATAGTGCCATATATCATTTATCTGCTCTATGCGGAGATGAACATGGTGAAGCTAAAAAATAGCTTAACTCGCTTGCCTCACTTATATTGTTAATAACAAGTGCATAGCTTTGCCGGATAGCTACGATAAAAGCGAGCAGATTTGAGGAACGCTTATTGCATAAGTAAATTCAAGTATCCCAGAACAATGAGGTGGATAAATGAAAAAAATCTTTATTATACTAATAACGATCATCATCGTAGCAGCTCTATATGCCGCTCCGCAAAACATGGTGATTCTTTCCAAACAAGCGTTTATACAAAACAGTAAAGACCTCAAAAGCGCTATCTCCGGCATGGCAGACAATGCTCCTGAGGTCTATTATTATGATGATAAATATGTCGTTGCTGGACACAATCAACCCGATGAACTTCCCTTGGGTTCGGTGATTCGCAGCTTTACGTTGGATACCGCTCTAAATTATTATCTTTTTACGCATTCATCTCTGCGTAGGCAGCAAAGCGTCCCCGGCGAAATCTTGTTTGAACTATCAAACACTAGGCTTGTAGCCTCACGTTTGCGTGAAGAAGCGGTTCGCAAGAGCACGATAGAACATTTTGCGCCCTTGGAGCTTGTGCCCATGGTACTCCGAGCCTCTACAGCCGTAGCTGCAATCAACACAGATCTGAGGACAGATGTGCAAACCCTCGTTTCCTCTGTTAATGCGGATAGCGTGATGTGGTTTGTGCAAAACTTACAGGATTTTCAGACCCGCTATGCTTTAGCCTCCAATCGTCTGGAAGTAGCAACCTGGATCAGAGACCAGTTTATCCGCTTTGGGATAAGCAATGCTACGCTTCAACCCTTTCAATGGAATGGGACTACGCAGTACAATGTAGTCGCCACTATCACCGGTAGTATTAACCCAGATAGATATATCATCGTAGGTGGGCATCACGATTCAGTAGTTCAACAGGGTAATCCAATGGCTTTTGCTCCTGGTGCGGATGATAACGCCACCGGTACTGTAGCAGCCTTGGAAATGGCAAGAGTAATGAAAGCGAATAACTTTCAGCCCAAAAATTCGATCCGCTTTGTGACCTTTGGTGCAGAGGAATTCGGTTTGTGGGGTAGTAAACACTACGCCCAAGATGCCCTTGTCTCAGATCAGGATATCTTGTTGATGATCAATCATGACATGATCGGACACTCTCCCCAAAGCCCCACCAATTGGCAGGTTCGCCTGATGCCCTATGATGGTTCGGAAACGCATACCGCTATGGCAACATCGCTCACCCAACAATATACTACGCTCAATCCCACCTATGGAAACGCCAATAGTGCCAGTAGCGACAGCCATCCTTTTTGGCAAAGAGGATACCCCGTTGCCTATTTCTTCGAGCAAATTTTCTGTCCCTACTATCATAGTGATTTGGATATCATAGACTACGTCAATGGACCCTATTGTGCGGAGGTAATCAAGGCTTCCACAGCATTGGCAGGCACTTATGGCTTGATGGTAAGTGCTCCCACTGATGTAGCTCTGAATGATACCGGCACGGGGAACTCACTTCGGGTAAGCTGGACAAATTCCAATGATCCGGCTATAACTTCCTACCGGGTTTACTACAATACTACCGGCACTGGATTTGAAAATCCCGTCTCCGTATCGCCCATGACAGGAGCCATGACACACTATACCATCGGCAACCTCGTCCAAGGCACCACATATTATGTTGCCGTCTCATCTGTGGATCAATCCGGCAATGAAAGCTACCGCATCGTAGTTTCCGGAACTCCATACAACATCCCCCAAACTCCGGCAAATTTTGTCGTCAACCCCTATAACTGCCATATCCAATTGAATTGGACTGCCAATACCGAGCTGGACTTAGCCGGCTACCGGATTTATAGACTGGCTCATCCTTATACTTCGGAAACTGTTTTGACCAATGGTCTTGTTCAAGGCACCCAGTTTGGCGACGGTGATATCTATGACGGTGCCAATTTCTTCTTTTATCGCATCTGTGCAGTTGATACCGATGGCAATGAAAGCCCTACTTCTGTTACTTTGAGAAGCCGAAGAGTCAGTTTGGATCAGGGAATTTTAATAGTAGATGAAAGTCTCGATGGCAATGGAACACCATTCCAGCCCAATGCAGACCAGCAGAGTAGTTTTACTAATCTGATCATGCAAAATTTTTGGCACTATACCAAAGATCTGGAGCTCGATTCAGACCTTAGCCTGGCTGAGATCGGCATAGCCCAATCCATCTTTTGGCATGGCTATGACCAAGCAGATTTCGATACTTTCTTTAACAACTCAGAAGCTTTGCGCATGTACGTTGCTCTGGGTGGAAACCTCTTTTTTACCTCATATTTTCCCTCTTTGGCGATTGGGATGAATTCTGGTTATCCGGCTACCTTTGCCAACGACAGCATCCTCTATCAGACCTTCGGGATCGCTAGCGCTCAGTATAACTCCTCCGCTCGGTTCAAATATGCAAATCCCCAAAATTCGGGATTCCCACCATTGACGGTGGACCCGGACAAAACATCTGCCTCCATGAATGGCCATATCTTCAAGGTCGAATCCATCGCTGCTCAGCCACAGGCTACAAATATCTACTTTTACGGATCGGATTATCAGACCGGTGTTCCACAAGCCATTATGAACGGCATGCCCATTGGCGTATCCTACAACATCAACCTAGGCAAGGTAGTCAGCATCAGCTTCCCTCTTTACAACATGGACACCGAAGATGCTCAAGCTCTGGTAAATCACGTCTTTGGTTCGATATTCAATGCAGAAGTAAGTAGCGATGATCAAGCTATTCCCGCTGCTTCCATATTGACGGCAAGCGCTTATCCCAATCCCTTTGTGAATGGCATCAATGTGCACATTAGCGCTCCCGATTCCAAAGCTCCTACCACGATGAAAATATACAATCTCAAAGGACAATTGGTACACCGCTTGTCGATGCAACCGGATGCCAAAGGAAATGCCAACTATACATGGAACGCCCTTGACCAGGGTGGAACCGCTGTAGCAAATGGCATCTATTTCCTCAAGATCGAACAAGGCAAGCATACTGCCCTCCGCAAGATAATGAAGCTTAAATAAGGTAGTGGACAATGACTATTGAAAAACAAATCGCCGAGCTTGAAGCCGAAGAAATAGCCATCAAGGAAAAACTCTACCGTTTACGCAAACAAGTACCCCGCTTTGAGGTTCAGGACTATTTGTTGCACGACAGAGAGGGCAGACCAATCCATTTACATGAGCTCTTTGACAAGCATCAACAACTGATCTTGGTGCACAACATGGGCAAGTCTTGTCCCTATTGTACCCTTTGGGCAGATGGACTAAACGGTTTGACTGCGCATCTGGAAAACCGCGCAGCCTTCGTTGTTGCCACACCCGATCCCCATCCAATAATGAATGACTTTGCCAAAAGCCGAAATTGGACTTTTAAGATGGTAAGCACTGCCCCATCTACCCTCAAAAAAGACCTTGGTTTTGAGCTGGAGGACGGATCCTACTACCCCGGTGTCTCAACCATGCAGATGGACGAGCATGGGAAAATCTGGCATATCGCCAAAGCCTACTTTGGTCCCGGAGATGATTTCTGTGCACTTTGGTATCTCTTTGACCTCTTACCGGTGGAAGACGCCAATTGGACTCCGAAGTTCCAATATTAAAGTCATTATAAGCTTTATTGCCATTGCCTTAAAATGTTGCGAAACTCATGCAGCAGGAGTCCTATACGCCTATAAAGCAGAATAAGGATATTCTGACTGAAGTGGCGCAAAGGACTGCGGTCCCTACGGAACTCTAATGGCTTGTTTTGTTTGGTTTATTACATCCTCTGATATGAGGTAGAGAAGCCCGTCAATTTTCTCGCTTGACATTTTACTGCCCTCAAAAAAAGTGGCTTACTACAAAAAAGTCTGAAAAGGAGAATCGATGAAAACCCTTACACCGAGCCCGAGCGATATCCAAAGAGCCTGGTATCTAGTCGATGCAACAGGGATTCCTCTTGGTCGGTTGTCCACTAAAATTGCCTCCATTTTGCGCGGCAAAAACAAGCCTTATTTTGTGCCGAACCTCGATACCGGAGATTACATCGTAGTAATCAACGCCGAGAAGGTCAAAGTAACTGGCTTGAAAAGCCTCCAAAAGGAGTATCAAACTTTTAGCGGATACCCCAGCGGTCAAAAAAGGATCCCCTATGCCGCCATGTTGGAAAAGCATCCAGAGCGTATCATTGAGCACGCCGTAAAAGGTATGATGCCAAAGACTACTCTGGGCAACGAAATGTTTAAAAAACTCAAAGTCTATGCCGGAAGTGAGCACCCTCATGTGGCTCAGCAGCCGGTAGAGCTCAATCTTGCAGGGAGATAATGCATGCAATATTTTGATGCCGTTGGCAGAAGAAAGAATGCCGTAGCCAGAGTCCGCTTGACTCCTGGAACCGGAAAGCGCATCATCAATTCCATCCAAATGAAGAAATACCTCCAACGTGAAACCTTGGAAATGGTAGTTGAACAGCCTTTGCAAACCGTAGGCATGAGTGATCGTTTTGATCTGCATGTAAACGTATGCGGTGGTGGACTCAGTGGCCAAGCCGGCGCAATCCGTCATGGTATTTCACGTGCTTTGGTAGATTATGATGAAAGCCTAAAACCCCAGCTCAAAACCCGCGGTTTTCTCACTCGTGACCCCCGTATGGTAGAACGTAAGAAAGCCGGTCGTCCAAAAGCCAGAAAGAGATTCCAGTTCTCCAAACGCTAAAACATGGGCTTGGGGGATATGGGACTCTTCCCTTTCCCCTTGCACTTGGCTTAGCTTTTATAGAACATCAAACCCATTATCCTGTCTTTGGAGTTGCAAGGCGGTGTTTCAAAAGCCCGATCTTTGAAACTGAATTGCGTAGATCCCAAGGCAGAAGACAAACCGTATGATAAGGAGTTAATAATGTCTGTCGTTTCCATGAAGCAACTCTTGGAAGCCGGTGTTCACTTTGGACACCAGACCTTCAAATGGAATCCCAAAATGAAGAAATATATCTTCATCAAACGTAACGGGATCCATATCATAGACCTCAAGCAAACAGTCGATGCTATCAATGAAGCATACCAATTTCTCAAAGAAGTTGCCAGCCGGCAAGAATACATCCTCTTCGTAGGCACCAAAAAGCAGGCTCAGTCTGCTATCAAAGAAGCTGCCGAAAAAGCGGACGTATTTTATGTGAACAACCGCTGGTACGGTGGCATGCTTACCAATATGACCACCATCCGCCAAAGCATCGAAAAAATGAAATACTACGAAGAAATCGTAGCCGATAATACCATATCAAATTATACCAAACTCGAACAGCAAAAGATGAAACGTATGCACGACAAGATAGAGGAGTCCTTGGGCGGTATCCGCGATATGGATGCGCTCCCCGGTGCCGTCTTTGTAGTTGATAGCGATTATGAAAAAATCGCCGTTCACGAAGCCCGCATCCTCAATATCCCAATCATCGCTATGGTGGATACCAATTGTGATCCCGATCTTGTGGATTATGTAATCCCCTCAAATGATGATGCCACCCGCGCCGTTAGTCTGATTGCTGATGTGATGGCTAATGCCGTCATCGAAGGCAGAGGTATTGCCAGTGAAGGTAAAAATTTCGTTTCCGGTTCTGCAAGCGTCTCATCCAGCGATGTCGTAATGGCAGCTTCCGCAGAGATCGAAACCGAAGTCTTTGAAGTAGAAATTAGCCCGGTTGCCGAAACTGAATTGTTCTAAGGCACCCAAAGCATAAAGCGATTTACAACCCCCAAGGAGAAAAAAAATGGCTGATATCAGCGCAACCCTTGTAAAAGAACTTCGTGAAAGAACTGGAGTCGGCATGATGGACTGCCGTAAAGCTCTGGTTGAAACCAATGGCGATATGGATGCCGCAATCAAATACCTGCGTGAAAAAGGTATTTCCAAAGCAGAGTCCAAAGCCGTTCGTGAAACCAAAGAAGGCGTGGTACACTCATACATACATTTCAATAGAAAGATCGGAGTATTGCTCGAGCTCAATTGTGAGACCGATTTCGTAGCCAGAACCGATAACTTCATCGCTCTGGCAGATGAAATCTGCCTGCAGATTGCCGCTGCCGCTCCTCTTGCTATCAGCGCGGAACAGATCGATCCCGCAATCCTCGAAAACGAACGCGAAATTGCCCGGAATAAAGCTCTCAACGATGGTAAAAAAGAAGAATTCCTCGATCGGATCGTGGATGGACACATCAAAAAGTTCTGTGCCGAACACTCACTGATGGACCAAGAACTGATCAGTGATTCCAAGCGTACCGTCAAAGACTTGATTTCCGAAGCCATCGCTGCTACCGGAGAAAACATCCAAGTAGCGCGCTTTACCCGTTATATCATCGGCTAATCTATCTGGGAGTTTGCGATGCAAGTATATCAACCCGAAAAAATCCACAATGTCATGCTCAAACTCAGCGGAGAAATCCTCGCTGGAGAACGTGGGCACGGCTTTGACGATGCAGTAATCGACCATCTCACAGATGAATTGATCGAAATCAAGAAACTCGGTTATGGGATTGCCATTGTCCTCGGTGGAGGCAATATCTTCCGCGGCGGAACTTGGAAAAACCAGAGCTTAAACCGCGTCGTCCTTGATAATATCGGTATGCTTGCCACGATTCAAAACGCCCTCTATATCGCCGAAATCTTGAATAAAAAGAACTATTCTGCCGAGGTGTTTTCCTCCCTCGCAATGGATAAGGTTTGCGATTTTTATAGCCCCCTAAGGGCTTCCCGGTCCCTGCAAGAAGGCAATATCTGCTTTGTCTGCGGTGGCACCGGAAATCCCTATTTTACTACTGATACGGCTGCCGTGCTAAGAGCTATCGAACTCAATCTTGACGTGGTTCTCAAAGGCACCAAAGTAGATGGATTGTATAGCGCAGACCCTCGCAAAGACCCCTCGGCAGAGTTTATTTGCCATGCCTCCTATCAAGAGTGCATCGAAAGGCAATTGGGCGTAATGGATATGACAGCCTTTTCTCTCGCCCAAGAAAACTGCCTTCCCATCAAAATCTTTAATATCGGAACACCCGGTACCCTAAAGGAAGCCATTCTACGCTCCGATGTGGGAACTTTTATTCACCCTTAGTGAATCGAGGAACTTATGGAAAATCTAAAACCAAACACTACCGAGAAAATGCAGAAATCCCTGGATTCCCTGCTCCATCAATATGGCAAAATCCGCACCGGCAGAGCCAGCGCTTCCATTCTTGATGACGTTCGGATAAATTATTACGGACAGCCCACACCGGTAAAACAGCTCTGCAATATCTCGATCCCCGAAGCCAGAATGATCGTTATCCAACCCTGGGACAAGACCACTCTGGCAGAAATCGAAAAAGCCATTCTCGCAGCAAACCTGGGCATTACTCCCGAAAACGATGGCAACGTGATTCGCCTTCCCTTCCAACCCCTCACCGAAGACAAACGTAAAGACATCGTCAAAAACCTCAAAAAAATGGCTGAAGAAGCTCGTGTAGCCATTCGCAATATCCGCAGAGATGCCAATGAAGCTATCAAAAAAGCCAAAAAAGATACCGAAATCGGCGAAGACGAAGAAAAGAAACTCCTCAAAGATATTCAGGACTTGACCGATGAGTGGATCAAAAAAGTCGATGAAATCGAAAAAGCCAAAGAAAAGGAAATCCTCGAAGTCTAAACCCTTTCAAATCATACTTTTGTACCTCAAACCCACAGAGAGCATCTCCTGTGGGTTTTTTTATGTGTGGCATGGCGACCGCCTGTACAGTTTCAGGGGGGCAATACGGTAGCAATACGGTCATTCACCGTATTGCTACCGTATTGCTACCGTATTGCTATTAAGGAAGAGTAGGGCAAGCTGTTTATAGGACAAGTAAGTGAAATGGACATATAATATAGCTATCATATTGTGCTATATCGATATATGTACTTTTTCTGAGACGGATGGATGAAGTGGATGGATTTTTCCTCGTATGTTGGTACTCATTGGCTTTGCAGAAAAGAATCTTGTTCACGGAAGACTACAATATTCCTGCGGGTTGGTCTGTACATTATTATGAGGTCTCAATTTTAATCCTTTTACGCATAGCCACTCTAAGATTGGGATTAAGCCCTAGTTCTTTTTCCTGTACCAGTATGTTTATGAGAAAATCTGGCATATCCTTTGTTTGTATTTTTTCAAAACCCATCTTATCGTACCAGGGAGCATTCCATGGGAGATGGCTAAAGGTAGTAAGTGAAACCCACTGGCAGTCGTGTTGAAAGGCTATTCTGATCATACTATCCAATAGCATAGAACCAATCCCCCTGCGTTGGATACGGGGAAGTACATCTATCTCAAGCAGATGCAGATAGCTTTCTACTCTTTTTGCCACAGCAAATCCTATGGGAGTATTGCCATTTTCGCTTGCCACCAACAAGAGCCCTTCCATCTGCGCTGTTTTGAGTATGTCTCTTGGAATCGCTTCCGATCTGAGATGTTCGGGAAGGTCTTCAAAACTGATTTTGGAGGCTGCTTCAAGCTCAATCTCTTCCAAGAATGGGATATGTTTATCTAACGCCAATATTACTTCAATCACTTTATCTCCTTCATCAATTCTTTTTGCATGGGATGATGCAACTTTGCATTTTAGCGGATTGTGTCAAGGCACTTGATCAAATCCCCGATCTAACTAAGCTCTTATATGGAGCAAGCTTTGAACTAAAGGCAACATATTACCGATAATACTATGTTCATATACACCAGTTATTTGTCTAGTATGATTTGCGTTTTGGACAAGCTCATAAATGAGGGTGACCTGCTTCTAGCCAAAGCCAATTTGGATCATAAAGCAGGTTTCGCTTGACTCATAGTATAGCAAGATTTTTATGGTAAGTTGAGGCGTTTTGCCTATCTTAGATAACGGAGTTTATAAACGAAGATGAAAATTTACAATACCATGAGCCGGCAAAAGGAAGAGTTTAAACCCTTGGAGCCAAATAAGATAAAGCTTTATTCCTGCGGTCCCACCGTCTATGACTATTTTCACATTGGTAATGCCCGTACCTTCATGTTCTTTGATATGTTGTGGCGCTATTTTGAATTTAGCGGATACGAGGTCATATATGTGCAAAATATTACAGATATAGACGATAAGATCATCGCTAAGTCTTTGGAAGCTGGCGTCACCTTTGGCGAAATCGCAGATAGATATAGCCGTGCATTTTTGGAGGATTCTGCCCGTTTGGGACTAAGGAAACCTACTCATCAACCGCGTGCCACAGAAGTGATGCCGGAGATCATTGCCTTGATCGATGCTTTGGTACAAAGAGGCTATGCCTATGAAACAGGTGGTGATGTGTATTTTCGTCAGCAAGCTCTGCCAGAGTATGGCAGTCTTTCGGGCAAAAAAGTAGATGAGCAAAAGACCGGTGCTCGGGTAGAAGAAAACAGCGCCAAAGAGCATCCTGCGGATTTTACGCTCTGGAAAAAGAGCAAAGCGGGAGAACCAATATGGGATAGTCCTTGGGGTCTGGGACGTCCAGGCTGGCATTCGGAGTGTGTGGTTATGTCCCAAAAGTATCTGGGAGAGACCTTTGACATTCATGGTGGTGGAGTGGATTTGGTGTTTCCGCATCACGAGAACGAACTTGCCCAAGCCAAAGCCATTACTGGCAAACCTTTGGCAAATTATTGGATGCATAGTGGCTTTCTCAATATCGAAGGTGAAAAGATGTCCAAGAGCCTGAAAAATTTCTTTACCGCCAGAGACATATTGGATCAATACGATGCAGAAGTAATCCGCTTTTTCTTCCTTTCCAAACACTACCGCAGTCCCATTGATTTTAATAGAGAATTGATCGAAGAATCTGGTCGGGCACTCAGGAATATCTACCAGGTGTTGCGCGCCATGGATTATCAAAACTATCTAGATGCAGAACCACAGCACTTGGATGAAGGCGTAGTAGCTCGTTTCAAGGAAGCGATGGATGATGATTTTAATACTGCCAAAGCCATAGCCTTGTTCTTTGAGCTGAATACTTTGATCAAGGCAAGCCAAGATAAAGACGAAAAACGTAAGTATGCAGATACAATCGTGCATTTGGGCAAAGCGCTAGGCTTTTTCCAAGACCTAGCCAAACACCTAAGCACAGATCATGACCAGCTTTCTACCGCTTTGATTGAATTGGTCATCAGTTATCGCCAACAAGCGCGAGCCGACAAGAATTGGGCACTTTCCGATAAGTATCGGGACGATCTCAAAGCATTGGGAGTGGCTCTCAAAGATACTCCCGGTGGATGCCAGTGGAGCATCGAAACCTGAGTGTGCCCTCTGATAAAGGAGAAATAATGAAAGTGAATAAAAAACGCATGATCGGTATAGTCATAGTACTGAGCCTTCTGATCCTCGCAATCACTATTTTTTGGTTTAGCAGGGGTAGTCTGCGCAAGCCGGAAAGCATAGCCTATGATCAAACAGAGGATGTCTATTATATCTCAAACAGTGGCAATGGAAAGATCATTGCCATGGACGGCAAGGGCAAGCAAAGCATTTTCATCGATTCTGGGCTCAAATCTCCCAAGGGACTTTTGCTGCAAAAGCCTTATCTCTATGTAGCCGATGAGACCAATATCCATGCCATTGATCTTGCCAACAAACGCATTGCCGCCACCTATCCCATCGAGGGCTCCGTAATGCTAAATGACATCGCTGCCGACCGTAATGGGCATCTGTATATTACAGATACGCTCGCCAATTGTCTCTTTATCTTTGATCCGCTTTCCAAGGGCTTGCAAAAGATCAGCCATCCCTTGCTCAATGCTCCCAATGGCATAGCCTACGACCGGATGCGGCATCAGATGTTAGTAGTGAGCTATAGCAGTATGGCATCGATATTGATTTTTGACATAGCCACTAGAGAGACTCAGGTGTTCAAGGAAACCATCTATTCAAATTTGGATGGTATTGCCTTTGACGATGTGGGCAGGATTTACTTTTCCACATGGAAAGAACAGGCTATTGTCATGATCCCCTTGGAACTGAACCGCTTTGTAACGGTCGCCTCCAATCTCAAATCCCCTGCTGATTTTATATTTAACCCCAAAAGCAAGCAATTGGTAATCCCTCAATTGCAAAGAAACCGCATCCGTATGGTGGATATCCCAAAATTTGAATAAGAAACATAAAGGAAGATCAATGCAAAACACAAACCCACTGTTGAACAAGGAAAACACGCATCGCTTGAAGGCAATTCCCTTTGACCTCTTCAAGACGGAGCATTTCCTGCCCGCTATTGAAAGTGCCCTTGCCGAAGCCAAAGAACATTATGATCTCTTGCGCCAAGACCAAAGCAACCCAACTTTTGAGAATAGCATCCTGTTTATGGAGCATGCCTCTGAACGGCTGAGCTATGTATCCGGTATCTTTGGAAACCTCCTGTCTGCCGAATCCGACGAAGAATTTAAAGCTCTGGCACAGGTTATCATGCCCAAGCTATCTGAATTTGGTTCTTCGATCATGACAGACCAGCGTATTTTTGAACGCGTGAAAGCTGTCTATGAAGCGGAAGTGAAAGACAAAGCAGAACCAAAATTCCCTTTGGACATAAGAGATAAAGATGCACTGGCTTATGCTGAACGTTATCGGCTGATCAAGAAGACCTACAATAGCTTTATCCGCAATGGCGCTTTGCTTGCCGAGGAGGACAAGAAAGCCATCACGGCAATTGATATGGAAATGGCAAAACTCAGCCCCAAATATGCCGAAAATGTTCTCAAGGCTACCAATGCCTTTGAATTGTGGCTCACTGATCCCGCCGAAGTGGAGGGAATACCGGAAAGCTCACTCAATGCCGCTGAATATCTAGCCCGGCAAAAAGGCAAGGAAAGTGGCTGGCTCTTTAACCTTCAGCCCTCCAGCATGATCCCCGTTCTCACCTATTGCAAAAACCGCAGTGTACGCGAACGGCTCTTCCGTGCCAGCTCTGCCCGCGCTTTTAGAGATGAATTTGACAATCAGGAAAACGTTTTGCGGGTGATCCAATTACGGCATCAACGGGCACGGCTATTGGGTTATCAAAACCATGCTGAGTATGTGTTGGAAAACCGCATGGCAGAAAACATCGATACCGCTCTTGACTTTCTCAATCGCATCTATGACATAGCCTATCCCGCTGCTCTGGCTGAAAGAGATGAAGTGATCGCCTATGCAAAAGAACTGGATGGGATCGAAGATTTTATGAGCTGGGACTTTTCCTTTTATTCAAACAAGCTCAAAGAAAAGAAGTATGATTATGACCCCGAGCAGCTAAGACCCTGGTTCAAGGTTGAAAACGTGCTTGATGGTCTCTTTGTGGTTGCCAATAAGATCTATGGCATCTCGCTCAAACAGGTTTATGACATTCCCACCTATCACAAAGATGTAAAGACTTATGAAGTTTACGATCGTGATCAGAGTTACCTGGGACTTTTGTATTTTGATCTCTTTCCTCGTGATACCAAACGCGGTGGAGCATGGATGACCACCTTCCAAAGCCAAGGCTTGTATTCCGATGGCATGAGAAGACCCTTTGTCTCCATCGTGGGATCACTTACACCTTCTACAGAAGAGCAACCTTCGCTATTGCGTCTGGACGAAGTCCGCACTATCTTCCACGAGTTTGGTCATGCGCTGCATGCCCTGCTTTCGGATTGTATTTATACGAGTCTATCCGGACCCAGCGTGCTCTGGGATTTTGTGGAGCTTCCCTCCCAAATCATGGAAAACTGGCTACTCAAAGAAGAAGCACTGGCACTCTTTGCCAAGCACTATCAGACCGGAGAACCGCTGCCACAGGCGTTTTTGGACAAGGTCTTGGCTGCCAAAAACTTCCTTGCCGGTATTGGTAATATCAATCAACTACGCTATGGCATTATGGATTTTGCATGGCATACTGCCGCTCCCGATTTGATAGATGACGTCGATGTCTTTGAAAAGCAAGTGACAGAGAAGTTTAGGCTCTTGCCTACTATAGAAAATACCAATATCTCATGCTCCTTTTCACATGTCTTTGCCGGAGGTTACTCCGCAGGATATTACTCCTACAAATGGGCTGAAGCTTTGGAAGCAGATGCCTGGGCATATTTTGAAGAAGAGGGGATTTTTAATCAAGAAATAGCACAAATATTCAAGGAAACGATCCTCGCCCGTGGCAATTCCTACCATCCCATGGAACTCTTTGTAGCCTTTAGAGGAAGAAAACCCGATCCGGATGCCGTCCTTAGAAGAGATGGCTTGATATAACAATAAAGTAATGGGGCGGTTGAAAGGACTGCCCCTTACTTTTCTATTTTAACGCGTTATACTTGATTTCGGAAATCTGACCCTTCCAATAGCAAAATACCTCACCATCGATATCCCAATTGGCAGAGACTATTTCAGGGATGAGTAAAGCTCCTTGCTGCTTATAGCTTTCAATTTCACAAAACCATGGGTATTTGGTGTAATCACCATTGGGCAGTGCATAGTATCTGTCATTGGTTTCAAACCTTGCCAAGGTACCATCCTCATCAAAATGAAAGATACCCTCAGCATCCAGCCCACGATAGGAAATGCGGGCAATGGCAGTCAATTCGTCCACTGCTTCCCATGAGATATAATCCTGCAAGGCATAGGTGGGGAAAAACAGGGTTTCGGCAAAAATCGTGATCAAAGCGGATTGGGATATTTGTAAGTCTTTGGCATCAAACACAGTAAACAAGCCCATGATCTTGCCATACATGTGTCCCTCTCCATCAGCGCTCTTGTCTCTGCCTTCCATTGGAAAGAGCCCCATCACCTTCGTCTTCATGTGTGCCAAGCGCATCGGATTGGGGATGCTATTGAACTGCCGAGTATGCATATTCATCCACTTTGCCTCCGGTTTCAGCCGAATATAGCTCTTTTCCCATATCGTATCAGCGTGGTAAATGTATGGCGTATCAATGTATCCACAATTGCGAAAATAGCGAATTACTGGGGAAGGAAGATGAGCGATATCCTCCTCCGTGATGGTCTTTTCGTTTATCATGGCGTTGGTACGTTCCAGCTCTGCCTTGCGCTCTTGGTTATACAACCTGCCAAAATTTGTGCATCCACATAGAGCGAGTGAGCAGACACTGATGATCACATAATAGAGTTTCTTCATCTTGAGTACTTCCTTAAACAATCCAATGAAAGTGCAGGATATTGAGAGGCTCTTTTTGTCAAGACAGCAGATGCAATGTATGGCAATGTTCTGTCCATTGTGTTTGCACTTGCTTTTCCCTCCCTATCACCTACTTTATAGATAGACAATCTAGTTTAAATGGAGAATGATAAAAATGAAAGTCTTAATCGTGTTTTATTCCACCTACGGACACATATATGGTATGGCACAAAAGGTAGCAGAAGGGGCATCAGAAATAGCTGGTGCAGAAGTAAAGATCAGACGCGTTGCAGAGACATTGCCGGATGAGATATTGGCAAAAATGGGAGCTTTGGAAGCTCAGAAAGCCTTTGCAGACATCCCCATCGTTAGTCATGATGATCTCGTAGAAGCAGATGCGATAATCTTTGGGACACCAACCCGCTTTGGCAATATGGCTGCGCAGATGAAAGCATTTCTGGATTCCACGGGAGCTTTATGGGCAAAGGGTCAATTGATCGGCAAGATCGGTTCTGTATTCACTTCCACCGCTACCCAGCATGGTGGACAGGAATCTACCATCCTCTCCTTCCATACAGTGCTTTTGCATCATGGAATGTTGATAGCCGGTTTGCCATACTCCTTTGCCGGACAAATGCGCATCGACGAAATGAGCGGTGCCAGCCCCTATGGAGCATCTACCATTACCGGTGGAGACGGAATGCGCCTACCCAGTGATAATGAACTTGCCGGAGCAAAGTTCCAAGGCAAATTTGTAGCTGAACTGGCTCAGAAAATGACAAAGTGATTTAACCACGCATACCTCCCTAACATAACAACTACAATAGAAAACCCCGGGTTGGATGAAAGAACCATTCCCGGGGTTTATGTTTATATTCTTGTTTTTTAGTTTATCTGTTTAGATCGATTTGTTCCACACTATCGGTGGGAGCATGCGTGTTTTGCAATGGAAGAGGAGCACTTATAACCATCTTGGGCTTTGGTGTATATAGGTTTTCGATCATCGGCGAATAGCTGATGATAAAGCCTCCAAAGACGATTGAGACCATGCTCATCAGTTTAATTAGGATGTTTATACAGGGACCGGCAGTATCCTTGAAAGGATCACCTACCGTGTCTCCCACGACGGTGGCTTTGTGCACCAAAGAGCCAGAACCGCCATGTTTACCGGTTTCGACATATTTCTTGGCATTGTCCCAAGCACCACCTGCATTGTTCATCATCACTGCCGTTACATAACCTGTACTCAGGGTTCCAATCAGCAAGCCGATCACACCCGCTACGCCAAAAACCAAACCGGTAATAATGGGAGTAATAATCCCCAAAATGGCAGGTAGTACCATTTCCCTTTGAGCTCCCAGAGTTGATATCTTGACACATCTGGCATAATCTGGTTTTGCCTTTCCTTGGAGGATGCCGGGGATGGTGGTAAACTGGCGACGGACTTCTTTGACCATCTCTCCGGCTGCTCTGCCTACTGCTTTGATGGTGAGGGCAGAGAATACAAAGGTAACCATTGCACCGATGAAGATCCCCACCAGAAACTTTGGATTGAGCAAGTGAATCTGATAGTATTGGACAAAGTTTAGCAGCGTGGCTTTGCTGGCATCGACGCTTTCTTGGAAGTTGCCATAGTTGAGATATAAGTATTGGGTTTCACCCAGTTTTTTGCTCAGCATATCAAAGCCGTCTCTTACTTTTTCCAGATAGGCTACCAAGAGAGCCATTGCCGTCAAAGCGGCAGAACCTATGGCAAAGCCCTTTCCAATGGCAGCAGTGGTATTTCCCACGGCATCAAGATTATCCGTGCGCTCTCTTACTTCCTTTGGCAGATGGGACATTTGGGCGTTTCCTCCGGCATTATCGGCAATGGGTCCAAAGGCATCCATGGCAAGGGTCACACCCAAAGTAGCGAGCATACCCACGGCTCCAAAACCAATCCCATACAAGCCCATTTCAATGATATCATATCCCCCGCTCACAATAAATGCGATCACTATCCCAATTACAATGATGAGCACTGGCGCAAGTGTGGATTTCATCCCGACTGAGAGACCCTCGAGTATTACTGTAGCGGAGCCATACTCTCCTTGATGGGCGATGTTTTGGGTAGAGCTATAGCTATGTGAAGTGTATAGCTCCGTAAACCAGCCAATCAAGATACCTGCTGCCAATCCAACAATCGTGGAAAAGAAAATCCCGAGGTAAAACTCCGGTGGCAGAAGAGCTTTGGTGATAAAATAGGAAGCAATGGCGATTAGCACAGAGGAGATATAGACACTCTTGTTGAGGGCAAACATCAGGTCTTTCATCGTTGAATTTTCTTTGGTAGAAACCAAGAAAATGCCCACTACCGAGAGGATAGCTCCGATTCCAGCAAGGATCATCGGTGCGGCAACGAAATTCATCATCACAGCCTTGATCTGGGGAAACCGTATTGCCATTTGTGTGACAGCACTCATGCCCAAGGCGGCAGTGGCAAGGATTGAACCGGCATAGGATTCATAAAGGTCTGCACCCATACCTGCAACGTCTCCAACGTTGTCTCCTACGTTATCAGCAATGGTGGCAGGATTACGGGGATCGTCTTCTGGGATATCTGCTTCAATCTTGCCTACCAAATCTGCTCCTACATCGGCAGCCTTGGTATAAATGCCTCCACCCAATCTGGCAAATAGAGCTTGCGAAGATGCTCCCATACCAAAACTCAGCATGATCACGGCGATCTTTTCCAAGGGATAGGATAGGCTATTGAGAATGTAAAACCACAGCGACATATCAAACAGCGCTAAGCCTACAACGATTAAACCCATTACGCTACCTGCACGAAAAGCAACTTTGAGCCCCTTGTTCAAGCTCTGGCTACAGGCTTGGGCGGTTCTATTGGATGCCATTGTGGCAGTATTCATTCCAATGTATCCGGCAAGTCCGCTCATAAAACCGCCGGTTAAAAAGCCCCAAGGGATAAGCGGATCCAGCACCTTGAGGATGTGCGCCATGATCTGGAACACGATAAACACGATTACAAAAAAGATTCCAACGCCCTTATATTGCTGTTTCAAGTAGGCAAAAGCCCCTTCTCTGACATATCCGGCGATTTCTTGCATTCTGGCATTTCCAGGATTTTCCCGTTTTACCAAGCGAAAGAAAACATAGGCGAAAATGAGCGCAGTAAAGGCTCCGATTGGTGCTATGAACCAAATCAGAGGCATCTGTGGCATAAAAACCTCCCGGTCAATTCTGAGTGGATGATTCCCCCAAAAAACTGGGTTTTCCACTCGTATAGATAGCTTTTTGAAGATAATTATTTTGTCAATGGCTTTCTTTGTATTTGCCATTCGGCTTTCCGCTAAAGACCAAATTCATGCCATGCTATACTAAAACCCGAGAAGCTATAAAAAGCCATGTATAAAGAGTCACTTAAAACTTCAAATATAGCTCACTTAGACTTCTACCGCAACACAAAGAGCATAAGCATGTTATGTTAATCTATACGATTACCCCGGGCTTGGACATTTTCATGAAAACGATTTGGAGTTCAATTCGCAAACGCAGATTAAAATGAGCCTCAAAACCCTGTGCGAATTGGACTTCAGCATCGCTTTTCATGCTCGGCAGCGAAAATACCTTTTCAGTCAAGTTCAGTCAAGTTCAGCATCGCTTTTCATGCTCGGTTGCGAAAATACCTTTTCAGTCAAGTTCTCTCTCAACTTAGCCAATTGGATCAATGAAAGCTTCAAATTGGGATGTTTCGTAACTCACTTGGACAAATGCCAATTATGGGCTTCTATTATCCTACATCTATGGTAATAATGATTTTACTAAGATGATGCCATAAGAACTGCTTCTTGATAGTACCCTGTTTTCCTCATTTGATGTTATCAGTGAGCCACATTGAAGTTTTCACTGACTCTTTATACCATGTAAATCATCTGCCTGCCGCTGCACTGAAAAAGCACCTCAAGCCTTGTAGTTTTGAGTATGAACTAACTGGGATATAGACAAGTATTACCCGCAATCATCTTCAGATGCATCCTGCTTTCCCGCTTTTATCTTGCCCTATCATAAGCGCTGGAGATGCGGTGCGCTCTCTGCTGAAAAGCCCCAGCAACAGCACCAAATATCATGCACTTATCAGTAAGCAAGATATACAGGAGTATGAGCTATATCAGAAGTTCTCTGGTTTTGGCTTCTGAGGCACTACAAAGCTTTGGCTGTAAAAAAAGAGGCTGCATTGCTACAGCCTCTATCGGGGGACTTGAGGAGTAATATTATTTCTTTAGTATCATTTTCCGGGTTTCGGAATAGCTACCGCAATTCATCCTATAGTAATAGATACCGCTGGCAACAGCTTTGCCACGCAAGTCTGTGCCGTTCCACATTACGCTATAGACTCCGGGAAGATTATGAGCCACGCTACTGCTCCAGACTTTTCTGCCCAAAAGATTGTAGATTTCGATCTTTACAGTACCAGCGTTTTTGATGGCATAGGCTATGCTGGTAGAGGGATTAAAGGGATTGGGATAGGCATTGTGTAGCTGGGTTTGCAGTGGGATATCGGGAATGGGAGGTTCACTATAATCACTTACCAATACGGTGATTGGTCCATGATAATAGCTGCTGCCATCGAATTCTGAGATCATCAGCCAATAGTAATAGGTGCCATTGTCATAGAGTTCTCTATCCACAAAGCTATAGTTTTGGGTCATAGAAGTATTGGTAGCAGCGATCATCGAGCCAATCTGCAAAGCATGGGATAGGTCTGCATCCTCTGCTCTTAAAACGTTAAAGCCACTGAGATTGGATTCGCTGTGTGTCACCCAAGCCAGCTTTACACCACTACCACCCAAAGAAATTCCGCTAAAGGAAGCAAGGGTTACAGGCAGAGTGGCATCTTCGCCAGAGATGATGACCGGCACTTCGCTCTTGGCACCAAAGGGAACATTGGCAAAGACAACTTCAGCTTCACCCAGCGCCGGATAGGGATTGCCATGATGCCAGCCCAAGCCACCATCCTCTGGGTCATCATAATAGGCGATTACATACCAGGTGCCGAGCGGAACGGCAATCCTCAAATCCGTGGTAGTAGTTCCATTAAAGAGCATTACTACTGCTCCTGCCGGAGGATTGAGGGGTTGGGGAACTACCAAAGTTTCGATAGCTCCGCTTATGACGTTGATCTGGATATCAGGATCGGCAGTATAGACAAAGCCATCATTGACAGGATCGACATAAGTATAGGTGCCAACAAAGGAGATGTTTCTATTGCTATCCAGATTGGTGATGACATTGCTATCCGAGCCACTTGCCAAGCTCCAAACATAGTTTGCCTTTTCGGCATAGAAGCTACCGCTATAGCCTGCGCTCAAGATTATGGTGAGAGGGTCAATCCCATAATCTATTGTATCGCTATAGATACGAACACCAGAGATGTTTCCAGTGCTGATATTGATGCTATAGATGGCAGTAGTAGCGGTACTGATCACATTGGAGGAGGTACTTGTGCCGGAAGCATTTACAGCTCTTACTCTGTAATAATATGTAGTACCTGCTGATAGACCGCTTACCGCATAAGTAAGGACATTTGCTACATTCAGATCGTTGTATCCACTCACAAAGGAGGCAAAATTGCTGACAGTTGATACATCCAGACGGTAGGAAGCAGCACCAGTTACCGAACCCCAATTGGCATTAAAACCAGTAGTGGTAATGGCTGTGGCAGCGGTTGCCGTAGGTGCAGCAGGAATGGTCGTAAAGGTTACTTCCGTTCCATAAACAGTGCCTGCCAAATTTGTGGCATAAGCTCTCACATAATATAGAGTTCCGGCTGTAAGACCTGTCATGGAAGAGGTGAAGGTTCCGGTGCTACTCTTTGTTCCCAATTCAGTTTTACTGTTTGAGGTAGTGGGATTGGTTGTGGTAGCCCAGCAGTGTCCATGTTGGGTGGGATTGGGATTTCCCAATGCAGTTACATTTCCATTACCTGTGGCTGTAGTGGTTGCTATGGCAGAAACTGCTTGAGTTGTTACAGTAGGTGTTTGATACGAAGAGGTGTTTATGGTATTGGAGGAGGTACTTGTGCCGGAAGCATTTACGGCTCTTACTCTGTAGTAATAGGTAGTTCCGGAAGATAGTCCACTTACGGCATAAGTAAGGACATTTGCTACATTCAGATCGTTGTATCCACTCACAAAGGAGGCAAAATTGCTGACAGTTGATACATCCAGACGGTAGGAAGCAGCACCAGTTACCGAACCCCAATTGGCATTAAAACCTGTTGTAGTAATGGCTGTGGCAGCGGTAGCCGTAGGTGCAGCAGGAATGGTCAAAACTGTGATAGTAGATGAATTTGCACTGGTACCTCCGCTATTGACTGCTCTCACGCGATAGTAATATGTAGTGCCACTGCTTAGGCTACTTACGATGCGGAAGGTATTGCTGCCTACGTCTAAGTCTTGATATCCGCTAATATATGAGGAAAATCCACTATTGGTGGATACATCCAAACGGTAACTTGTAGCTCCAGAGGAGGCAGTCCAATTGGCAGTAAAACCACTTGCCGTGATTGAAGAAGCTGCTTGGGCTGTGGGTGCTGGTGAAACTGTCGAAACCGTAATGGTAGATGAACTGGTACTCGTACCACCGCTGTTGTATGCTCTCACTCTATAATAATAGGTAATCCCTGCCGTAAGTCCGCTTACCGCTCTTGAAGTAACATTACCTACGTCGAGGTTGTTGTATCCACTTACAAATGAGGCGAAGGTATTGGAGGTTGAGACATCGAGATAATATGTTGTAGCACCGGTAGAGGCACTCCAATTGGCAGTAAAACCTGTGGTTGTGATAGATGTAGCAGCGCTGGCAGTAGGGGCGGCGGGAAGAGTCAAAGCAGTGATGGTAGATGAATTGGTACTGGTACCTCCGCTGTTGTATGCTCTTACCCGATAGTAATAAGTAGTACCGCTTGATAGTCCTGTAACCGTTTTGAGTAGCACATTGCCTACATCGAGGTTGTTGTATCCAGTTACGAAACTGGCGAAGGTATTTACAGAGGAGACATCCAG
>Ga0209835_1000222_pt1 | contig 39975 bp, 46 predicted proteins | sample LakKivwa52mmetaG_FD_184138 | JGI IMG/M metagenome (GOLD analysis project Ga0209835, IMG submission 184138) | Anoxic lake water microbial communities from Lake Kivu, Rwanda to study Microbial Dark Matter (Phase II) - Lake Kivu water 52m metaG... | ecosystem: Environmental > Aquatic > Freshwater >... | reverse complement strand
TAACAGTCGAGTCCGAAGTGTCCTCTGCCGGCCAGTTCTTGTCCGCTCCTGGAATCGGTGTCGGGGAAATTGGCGCAATTGTCGCCCTGGCAGGGGTGTTCTTCATACTGATTGACAGGAGAAAATAGCGGAAACACCCACAAAACAGATATAAAGCGCCGGCGGACTTTTCAGCAATGCAGTCAGATTTCAAGGGAACGGCATCCTCTCCCGAGGGCGAAAACAGGCCAATTCAGCCGCGCCTTGTTGCTGTAAAAGCTAACATTAAGAGCGTTCTTTCGGGGAATTATTTCCAGCACACCGGGAAATGGGAGCCAGACTATATTGTAACTCCCAAGGGCGAGAAAATATCAAGAATAAACGTTATTGGGGCAGTTGTTTCGGCCTATTTCTCGGAGGATGGGAATTATGGGGCAGTCACACTTGACGATGGAACTGAGACAATGCGCCTAAAGGCTTTCAAGGGGGAGATAAAGCCCCTTCAGGACCTGAAAATCGGCTCAATTGTGAACGTCATAGGTCGCCTTCGGAAATACAAAGACGAACTCTATATTGCCCCGGAAACAATAATTCCGTCAGACACCAAAAGGGAACTTTTGAGACGGCTCGAAATTGAAAAGAATTCGAGGAAGCTCGCCAAATTGAAGGGCCTTGTATCTGAGAATTCGGGAGAATTCGACGAGCCCCAAAAGCTTATTGACTTTATCTCCAACAAGTACGGATTTGCCAAATCTTCGGTGGAAGCAATCCTTCTCTCGGACAATCCGGCGGCCCAAACCCCTGAGGCCGGACAGCAGGCAGCGGAAGATTCGACTGAAGAGGAAGAGTCGGTGCCGAAGGCAAACCCGAACCTAAAGGCAGCAATCCTCGGCGCAATTGAAAAGGCGGGGAGTCAGGGAATTGACTATTCGGCAATCCTTCGGGAAACCTCCCTTTCCGCTGGGGAAGCCGACCCCGCAATAAAGGAACTTATCTCTGAAGGCGAGATATTCGAGCCTAGGAGCGGGAAATTCAAGCGGTTGGTTTGATTTATAAATCGGAAGAGCGCCCTTCCCTGATAGATGGCTGGAAAAGAATTCTACTCTTATGAGGAAATGCTAAAGAGGGCAAAGGACCTCCTTCCGAAGACTACTGGAACGGAAATCCTCTTCGTTGTGCCAAAGGCGGACGTAATTGTCGAGGGCTCGAAAACATTGATACGGAACTATCTGGAAATTTGCGACATTCTACAGAGAAAGCCGGAACACCTCCTAAAATACCTAAACAGGGAACTCGGGACTCCGGGAGCTGTCGAAGGGACACGGCTTGTTCTCAAAGGTAAGCTCGGATATGCTCTGGTAAACCAGAGGGTAATGGAATATGTAAAAGAGTTCGTCTTCTGCCCTGCCTGCGGGAGGCACGAGACCGTTCTCCTAAAGGAGGACAGAATTACCCTGATGAAATGCAACGCGTGTGGCGCGCAGAATTCGGTAAGGGCTATTGTTTAAGAGAATCTACTTGTCGAGGAATTTGGAGTAACGTGTCCTGGCTTCAAAAGCCGGACGCTCTGAGGAGCGGAGCTAAAGGGAGTTGCTAGCAACCCATTGGTTTAGTTTTCAGAACCCGAACAAAACGATTACGGTCGAGGCCAATAGAAGAGCCGAGAGCAATAGCACCCCTCCAAGAGCGAGCGCGAGATAGACGCTCTTTCCCGCAAGCGGGAGGAGGAAAAATAGACCCATAACAAAAGTCGCCAATGCAACTATCTGGGCGAACGGGAAATATTTGTCAGTGAGCCGGTAGATTTTCGCCCAGATGCTTGCCTCAATTTTCAGCTCCTCCTGGGAAAAGGAGAAGCCGGGGTAAACGTTCGCCCTAGAATCGCTGTAATTGACAGTTCCTGCCGAAACATTCACTCTGTCTCCCGAGACAATTGAGGTCGCTTTCAGGGTTTTTTCCTCTCCCCCGACAAGCTTCAATGCGGAGACAATTGTCGATTTCTCGACAGTTCCCGGAACCCCTTGGGCAATATTGACAATTGCTTCAGCTGACCCCCTGTTTTTCAGGAAAATCTCGGTTTCAAGAATTGACTCTAGCGCTCCTGAATCAGTCCGCCTCCATTTTATTGAAATAATTCTTTTCGCGAAAACGTCCGCTTTCGAGAGGAAAACCAGGACAGGATATTGGACGGCCCTTTCGTTTCCGAGGGAATCCGTCCAAGTTGCGGTATAATTTATTTCGACAGACCCTTCGGAGAAATTAACGAGGCCGGGCGCCCTGAAATTCGCAACAACACCTTGGCTCTCGCCTGAGGAAAGGGTGCCAATCTTCGAGGAGAGTCTGCCTGATGTCAGGTTCCATCCAGGAACCGGAGCAATTGAGACTGAAACGTTCCTCGCTTCAAGGGCCCCGACATTCGAGACGGATACGCCCAAGCGGAACTGGGAGCCCGGAAGAAGATAAGGCTGGAGAGTCTCCTCCCCGTCAACCTCGCTCAAGGTGACTGTGACATTAAGGAGGGCTCGGCCAAGATAGTAGAGGCCGTCAATTCCGTTTGAGGCCTTGGTTTCCGGAAGACCTTCAGCGTTGTTGTAGTAGAGCATTGCCGGCTGGAAAACCACCTTTTGGCGCGCTCCGACAACTACCGCCGAATATTCAAGAGTCAGGTTCGTTGCCAAATATCCGAAAGGGCAGATTACGCGCCCATCCGAATAAGAGCAGGTCGGGGGGAGGTTTAGGGGGGAGAACTCGGAAGGAAGGAGGTCCTCTATTTTCTCAACCCTTACTGGAGAATCCGAGAGAACGGAAATCCTCACTTTGACCTCTTCGCCGAAATCAACCGTAGTATTCCCGAAGACTCCTTTTGAAACGGACAACAAGGAGAGTCCGGGAGACAAAAGAAGGAACAAGAACAAGGCGAGCGCCAGAAAGGCCGATTTCCTGCCAAAGACCATATTTTTTAAACAGGCAGTTCCTCTCCTAAATAGTTAACTGTCTTTGAGCATAAGGAGGATGTCTTTGAATTGAGCGGGAAAGAGGGGGTCTCAGTAAGAGTCCACCGGGTGGGCTCTGAAACTGTTTTCGCCGCATGCGACAATTCCCTTCTTGGAAAGCGCATGGTCTTTGGGAAGACAGGGGCCGAATTCAGGGTTTCGGGCGAGTTCTACGGCAAGGGAACTGAGGAAGAGAACGGAGAATTCCTTGAGAAAGCGGCCCTAGACGCAACCTCAATAAACCTCCTCGGGGAAGAAGCAATTCGCCTGTTCGGGAAATTCGGGGAAGATTCGGCAATACTCCTTGACCTGCCGGATGAAGGGAAAAAAGTCCCCCATCTGGCATCAGTAATTATACGGGAAAATACAGATGGGGGCGAAGAGAGCTAATGGAGAAGGGGACGCTTTCTGATCCGTTCTGCTGCGTGTGCGGAAAGAGCGGGAGCTATCCAGGGGGGATTTGTCCGGACTGCCAGTCGGGGGACGAGACAGTCCTTCCGTTCGAGAAGAGAAAGGAAGGGAAAACTCTTCGGAAATGCAAGAGGTGCGAGCGGGTCCTTTTCAAGAAAAGGTGGGGGCCTGAAAACGAAAAGACGCTCCAGACCAAAAAGAGGGCGACAGTTGTCTGCCCCGACTGCTACAAGGAGAGCATGGGCTATTACCAGGCAATCCTGAAACTCCCAAAGGAAACTTCAAAGGAGAGAACGGACCTCGTTTCCCGGGCAATACTTGCGACCCTTACTGGTGAAGGGAAGAGGAACAAAAGGACTGCAGTCACCAAGGTCAATATTGAAAAAAGGGAATTCTATTTCACCCATCTCTCTACCGTCCGGGCTGTTGTCCGGAAATTGGAGAGCCTTGCCCCAATACAAGTTAGGCAGGACGCCCACCTCTTCGGATACGACGCCTCTGCCGGAAAGGGCAAGTTCAAGGTGTCGGTATTTGTCAGGTTCTTGGACGAGGAAAAGTGAGGGGAGCGCGTTTTGGGGGTTTGTATGCAAACACCGATATTTGGTAAAATAGCGCGGGACCCAACTCCGCCGGACTTTTGCAAAGTTCTCGATTGGTAATCAAATGACTTGTTCGGGAGTTTTCTTGGAAAACTCCCTTTTTGGTAAAACTTTCGTAAAGTTTTCTTGGACGAGGAAAAGTGAGGCAACCCCCTACAGTTTTTATTTCCAAGAACTTGCTTTTTAGCCGCGCACAATTTCCCAAAACAAACCCTTAAAAGCCCGGAAAGGAGCCCCAATTCCACTAATGGGTGAAAGAGTTCAGATTCCAAGGAAAGGAGAGGAGACTGCAGAGACCTCGCGGGAGTTTAACCCCCAGGAATTCGGGGGAGAGGGAAGCGCGTTATCCCAGGAAATTGCAAGAACGCAGCTCCCTGTCGAAGGCGAGACCTTTGGGATTGTCGAGCAGAGGCTCGGATACAGCAAGATGTATGTGCGCTGCCTTGACAACCTTGTGAGAATAGGGAGAATCCCCGGGAAATACGCCCGGCGCCTCTGGGTGAGGGAGAACGACTTGGTCTTATTGAAGCCCTGGCCGGTCCAAGGGGACAAGAAATGCGACCTAATTTACAGGTATTCAAGGGCGCAATGGGACTGGCTTGTCAAGAGGGGAAAGGTTCCGGCAGATTTCAGGTAATATGTCAGTTGAAAATGAGTTGGGCGGCCCTGAAGGGGAGATAGAGTCCGCAAAAAAGCGGAAGAAGCGGGGAGGCGGTTTCTCAACTGAAGGGCGGAGCGGAAAGCCCTGGAACAGGGAGGAGGCGCGGGTTTTCCAGAGCGTTTTCGGGAAGAACACCCTTCTCGCCCTCTACAAGCTGATAAACGACGGCCATTTCTCAGAGCTCCACGGGGAGTTCAACAGCGGAAAGGAGGCGAGCATTTTCTCTGGGATTGACCGGTACGGCAAGTTCGTTGCGGTGAAGATTTACCGGATTGAGGCGAGCGATTTCTCTAACATGCTCCCCTATCTCAAGGGCGACAAGCGATTCGAGAACATCGGGAACTCGAAAAAGGAAATTGTTTTCGCATGGAACAAGAAAGAGTTCTCGAACTTGAGGAAAATGGAGGAGGAAGGAGTCAGGGTCCCCCATCCGATAGCCTTCCTTGAGAACGTCCTCGTCTTTGAGCTCGTGACTGATGAAGAGAGCGGGGGGATTTCGCCCCAATTGAAAAAAGCGTATCAGGAAATCTCAGACCCGGCCGGCTTTTCAGAGCAAATTGTCCTGGAAATGGAGAAAATGCACAGGGCGGGGTTTGTCCACTCTGATCTCTCGGAATATAACATCCTTGTCTCAGGGGGCCGGCCGGTAATAATTGATTGCGGGCAGGCGGTCCTTCTAACGCATCCGAACGCGCAGGAGTTCCTCGAGCGCGATTGCGAGAACGTCTCGAAATTTCTCTCGAGGAAGCTCGGCTATGGGATTTCAAAGGAGGAACTTTTAAAGAGGGTTCTCTCCTCCCGAAAAAGCGAAGGAGAGGCGAGGGAGGAACGAAAGAATGGCTGAATTCATTGCAATCCCAAAGGAGAGGGTGGCAGTCCTCATTGGAAAGGACGGGGAAACAAAGGCCATTGTTGAGCGGAGATGCAAGATTTCCCTGGAAATTGATAGGGACGGCCAGGTAACAATTCTGGAGCCCGAAAATAAGGAGGAAAGAGACCCCCTTCTCGCATACCGGGCGAGGGACGTGATAAGGGCGATTGGCAGGGGGTTTTCACCGGAAAAGGCGCTCTCCCTAGTCGACCGGGAGAACAACGAGCTCTCAATAATAGATCTCGACGACTATGCCCGGAACGGAAAGGCGAAAATGCGCCTCAAGTCGAGGATTATTGGAACCGGCGGGAAATCCCGGAGGGTTTTTGAGGAAACATTAGGGATATATATGTCGGTTTATGGCGACACGGTCGGCCTCATAGGACCTGAAACGGCTGTCGAGATAGCAAGGCAAGGGATTGAGAAACTCCTCTCCGGCTCGATGCACGCGACAGTCTACAAGTTCATTGACAAGAAAAGGCGCGAGGCTTTCGACGGTGAAGCAAACGAATGGTGGCAGAAGGAAAGGGCGTGAACAAAGAAGGCGCCAAGGAAAGGATTTCGGACAGCACTAGCGAATTCAATTCCGAAGATTTCTTCCAAAAAACTTACAAGGAATCGAACGTAGCCGAGTTCTTCAGGAGAAACCTCCACATGCTCGGATATGCCGGGCCCCTGAAAAACCTCACGACAATTGTCCACGAATTCGTCACAAACGGCCTTGACGCGTGCGAGGAGGGAAACATTCTCCCCGAAATCGCAGTCGAACTGGAGAGCCTAGGCGAGAGGGACATGGTAGTCTCGATACAAGACAACGGGACCGGGATTCCTGAGAGCTATATCCCAAAGCTCCTCGGGAAAATGCTTTCCGGGACAAAGTTCCACCGATACATCCAGTCAAGGGGGCAGCAGGGAATCGGCTCAGTCGGGGCAATAATGTTCGCGCACATTACAACGGGGCAACCGATAAAGATAATCACGTCCACCGGGAACGGGACAATAGTCACGGCAGTTATGGACATTGACGTGAAAAAGAACGAGCCGATAATCTACCAGATGCTAAAATCCAAGGGCAAATGGAGGGGGACGAAGATTATTGCCCATTACAAGGACGTCCTCTATCAAAAATCCGAGCAAGGGGTCCTTGAGTACCTGCGGAGGACTGCAATGGCGAACCCGCATGCGAAGATATCGCTGAAGGAGCCGGACGGAAACGTTATTGTCTTCGAGAGGAGCGCAAAGAAGATTCCCCCAAAGCCGGTAGAAATGCAGCCCCATCCGCTCGGGATATCCGCTGACGATCTCCGCGGCCTTGCGATAAACACGGAGGCGAGGAAAATATCGACATTCCTCTCGACAGGGCTCTCGAGGGTCTCATCAGGCAAGGCCGCGGAGGTGGAAAAGCTCTGCTCCGGCCTCGACTTTTCGGCTGACCCGAAAGGAATGACGCATCAGCAGGCAGAGAGGATTGTCAAGGCGTTCAAGGAAGTGAAGTTCGTCTCCCCGTCGACTGAGGGCCTCGTCCCAATAGGGGAGGAGAGGGTCGAAGAGTCCCTGAAGAACATTCTCAAACCGAACTTCTACTCGGTTGTAACGAGAGCCCCTTCCGTTTTCAGGGGGGGAATACCCTTCCAGGTGGAAGTGGGCCTCGCATATGAAGGGGAAGCGGGAAGAGCCGTCACAATAAAGGAGGACGGGCGAACCAAATCCGGAAAAGCGTCAGAGATAATGAGGTTCACAAACAGGGTGCCCCTCCTTTTCGACGCCGGAGGGTGCGCAATAACCACCGCAGTCAAATCGGTAGAGTGGAAAAGATACCACATAACTGACTTTGAAAATTCCCCGATAACGGTAATTGTAAATTTCATCTCACCCCACGTCCCCTACACTTCGGCGGGAAAACAGGCGCTCTCAGAGGACGAGGACATTATGGCCGAACTCCGGTTCGCCCTGATGGATGCGGGAAGGAAGTTGAAAAGCCACCTTGCCGGAGTCAGAAGGGAGCAGATGAAGCAGAGGAGGCGCGACCTCTTCAACAAATACATCCCCGAGATTGCAAGAGCAGTCTCAAAGCTCTCAGGAACCGCTGAAGGAACGCTGAAAGACAAGCTCCAGAAACTCGTCTCCTTGAGGCTGAAAAGCAAGGAGTTCGAAGAGGAAGAGGAAGCCGCGCTCGAAGAGGACGGGCAAAAGGGCCCTGAAGGGGATCGCGAGAAAGAGGAAGAGGAGGACGAATAGAGAGAATGGCTGACAAGAACCCAATAGTCCCAAAGCTTGAAAAACTGGGAAGAGAAGTCTCCGAACAGATAAAGAAAGGGGAGAATCCCTATGTCTCAATACCGGTCCGGGCGCTCTCGAACGTCAAATTCAACAAGGAGAAAAAGACGCTCTCCCTCGGTAGCCAGGAATCGAAGAGATATTTCGTCAACGTGGCGCACGCTAGAAAGTTCATGCAGACAATGCTCGTCTCCTCGTTCTGCAAGGAACTAGTCGAGCACGACATACACGCGTCAATCAGGGAGGCGTATTATTCCCTGAAACGAAACATTGCGGGGACTCACGAGAACACGTTCGAAGAGCAGGGGGAGTCAGACCCGATTATTGTCGACTTGGAAGTAATGCTAGACATACTAAGGGAACAGCTCCATCTGAACGCGGACAGGTCCGGAGTGGCAGCGGGCAAAGTCATAATCTCGGACAGGGGGGACACAATCGACTGGTCGAAACTCGGTAGCGGAGGCTGGTCGGTCCCTTCGAACGTGGAAGACATCAAGATAAAGAAGGTTGACGCCAAGTTCGTCCTCGTTGTCGAGAAGAACGCCACATTCGACAGGCTAAATGAGGACCGTTTCTGGGAAAAGCACGACTGCATTCTTGTCGGGACGCACGGGCAGGCGGCCAGGGGGACAAAGCGCCTCATACACAACCTCCACCAGAAGACGAACCTCCCTGTCTATGTCTTTACTGATGCCGACGCATATGGATACTACATTTACTCTGTTATCAAAAGCGGGTCAATCAACCTTGCTCATGCGTCTGAAGAGTTCGCAACCCCTTCCGCCAAGTTCATTGGCCTCACCATGGCCGACATTGAGAACTATGGGCTTGAGAAATACACTATAAGAGCGACTGACCAGGACCTGAAAAGGACGCGGGAGATGCTGAAATACCCGTGGTTTGCGGCAAAGGAATGGCAAGAGGAGCTAAAGACAATGGTTGAGCGGAAGATCAAGGCCGAGCAGGAGGCGCTCGCAAGCAGGCACCTGAAGTTCGTCTCTGAAGAGTATCTCCCGACGAAAATAAAGAAAAAGGATTTCCTGCCTTAGGGGAAAAACCTTATTTTCCCGTAAACCCCGTCGAACCCGGGAGTCAGGGACACTTTCCCTTCCCTGCACGAGACAATTGCCCTCGCAACATTCGGGTCAACCTCTGAGAGCTTTTCCTCCGGCGCAAAGAGGAGGGCGGAGAGCTCTGAACCGAACTTTTCAATAAGGGAGTTCTGGATTGAGAGGACTTTTTTGGAGCCAACCCCCGTTCCAAGGGCAAAGGATGAGAGCTCAGGAATCGGAAGGGTGTGAATGGCTGGCTTTTCAAAGAAGCCCTTTTCCTTTTCCTCGAGTTCTGCGACCCTTGATTCCACCCCCCTTGTCAGGGCTTTATTGCATTTCGGGCAGACTCCGTTTGCCTTCCTCTCCTCTTCGGGCGAAAGGGATATTTCGCAGTCCCGGTGGCCGGAGAAATGGTATTTCCCGAATTCGGGGAAAACCTCGACTGTTCCGAGGATTCTGTTCTTCCTTATTGAGGAGAGGATTTCCTGATAGGATGAGATTTTCGGGAAAGCGGTCGCCTCCCTTCCTATCCTGAGAAGGGTGTGGGCGTGGCAGTCGGAAAATGAGAGAATGGTTTTTCCGTCGAGAAAGCCCATCCTCCTGTTCATCTCAGGGTTCGAAGAGAGCCCGGTCTCTATTGAATTTATTTTTCCGGAGAATTCGCCGAAAGCTTCCTCAAGGGAATTGTAATGCGCGCCCTCGCCGAAGAGGCCGAAATGGGGCGTCCAGACATGGGCAGGAATTATCTCGATTTTCCCGGAAACTGAAAAAGCGAGGCGTGCGAGCTCAAGCGATGAGAGCGAGAGGAAGGGTCGGCCCATTTTCTCTATTTTCCCGAAAGCCGAGAATTCAGAAAAAAGCGCGTCTGCGGCCGCCCTGTCTGGAAGAAGGAGCAGATGGTGGCTCCGGTCTTCTGTCGCAACCTCTACTGAGAGGACGAACGGGAAATCCCCGGAATACTGGAGACCGTCGGATTCGGCAGTCTCTGAGTATACAATCTCCCGCCACTTTCCGTTAGTCAAGTCCCCCGTTCCGGCAATTGAGAGCCCTTTTCTCTTTGCGATTTCCGCGAGGCGCGAAATGTCCCCGGGCCTTGAGACGTTCCCGCACTTGTTGGAATGTATGTGGAAGTCTGCGAACAGGGATTTTTCCGGAAGCATCTCTTCGGGGCGGAAAAATGCCCGGGAATTTAACATCTTCCCTCCAGGAAAGGCGCGAGTCAGCGCCTTCTTTTCCCGGAGGAGAGTATTTCAACCACCTTTCCGGCGTCCTTCTCCTCCACAATTATTATTGTCTCGGTATAGCATGAGAAGGTCTCTATCATGTTCACCCCGTTTCTCGCAATCAGCCTCGAGACCAAGGCGACCCATCCCAAAGTCGCCTCGACTTGGCTGTCGGTTATTATCGCTATTTCCGAGACGTTCGGCCGCTCCTCAATAATCAGACCCTTGGCAAGCCTCTTGACTGTGGAATAGTTCTCCATGTCAACTACCAATGTCGAGGCCCGGTGGCCGGAAACGAACCGGAATATCTCGCCCTTCCTGGGGCTGATCTTCCTCATGATTTCCGAGACCTTGGCGACTGTTCGCTCGCCGGCTTCAAGGGTAAAGTCCGCGACTTCAGTCGTCGCCTTTATTTTCGATTTCGCCAAAAGGCGGAGAAGCGCGTCCTCCGCTGACTTTCTTTCTCCGGACTCCTTTTCAAAGTGCCTCCGGACAGCTACGGCAATTGCCTCGAGCTTCGCTCCGGGGAGCTTCTTTGAGAGCTTCCTTGCAATTGAGCGGAAATTCGCGATCCCGGAAAGAAGGGCTTCCTCCAGTAAGAGGTTCGAATATATCTCGGAATCCACCCTCTTTTGTATTGAGGCTGGGCCGTTCGTCTGGGCGGATGCCAAGGGAGGATGTCGGTTTTTCTGAGCCATTCTCAATTCAATCAAGGGCCGGGCGGGTTATATCTCTTGCTTTTTTCGTAAGTTTCCCCTAGGCGAGCTTCAGGAGGGTGTCGGTAGAAACAACTCCCCGGACAGCCCGGATTTTGTCAACTGCCCTGTTTATCCCTTCAAGGGAATCCGCCTCAACGAAAACGGCCAAGTCATAGTTGCCAGAAGTCTCGAAAATCTCTTTTGAGAACGCGCGTATTGTGCCTATTGCCCCTTGGGCTAGCTTGGGAGCGAGCTTTGCTAGGACGAGCGCCTTGAAAGTGGAGTTAACTATTGCCGAGAACCCATCAATTGTCCCGTCCCGGACCATTCTTTTGACCCGCGCCCGAACGGCCCCTTCAGTCAGGCCCACCGCTTTCCCGATTGACACAAATCCCCTACGGCCGTCCGCCTTGAGAATTTCTAGTATTTCCCTGTCTTTCTTGTCCAATTCCTTTGCCATTTAGGCGCGTTCTCCTTCCTACGATAATCGTTTTTTCCTTAATTATCTTCGTAAAATACGTTATTCGTAATATTTATACGATATGCGAACAGATATAAACGGGCCCTTTGTAGTTTCCGGTATGGATTCGGTTCCCGATTTCTCGCTCCTCTATTCCGAGCGGGAGGTGAAAAGCCCCGACCTCGGAATTGAGGCAACCAGAGAGAATTTCCCGTATATGTATGAGACTAGGCAGTATAGGGAAGTTTATTCGTTCAGATAGAAAGGCCCGTTTCCTCGGGGATGCCGAACGGGGGCCGGGTAATTATTATAAAGGCGTTTTTGCATTCTCAAGTCGCTGCCTTGATAGCTCAGCGGTAGAGCGAGTGGCTGTTAACCACTAGGTCGCAGGTTCGATTCCTGCTCAAGGCGCCATCAGCCCATTTTGCAAGTCCTCCGCTAAAAGCATTCGAGTTCTGCTTGAAAAAATCCGGCATAGCGGTAGAAAAAGCTCCTGCCCGTTCGCATTCGAACGGGCTCTTTGGTGAAACTTTCGTAAAGTTTCGTTGCGACTCCTGCTCAAGGCGCCATCCGTAGGATGGCAAGATATTTCTCCGGTCAAGAATCGAGTCCGGGGGCAGACCGGGCTCAAGGCGCCATCAGCCCATTTTCTCGGAAATAAAAAAATGTTGGAAAAAATCAGAAAATTCCTTACAAAAGATGAAGTTTGTACTCGAACGGCTAATAAAGAGAGGAAATTAAACAAGGGGATGGCAAAAATCAGAATACCACGGACAATGAGCACACAGCATCCAGACAACGTCGCAATACCCTTCTTCTCTGAGGGACCGGTTATTGGCGGGGACGACGAAGTAAGGGAGACTTACTATGCGTTCTCAAACATCGGATGCACTGAACAGATGTGGGATTATGAGGGGAAAGAGGTCGACAGTTTCGTCATAAAAAAGCTCCTCTCAAAATACCCCGAGTTCTTCAGGGAGACGGCAATAGGGAAGGACATTTTCATAACGCCAAGGGTTCCGAATCCGGAATTCGAAAAGAGCGAGGCGAAAATACTCCTTGAGACCCTTGAGAGCGTCCCTAGATCGTTTGACACCGCCCGGCTCTTCTACGGCAAAGATTCCCCTGCCCCGATATTTGAGATAATCCTTCCAATGACAACCTCTGCTCGGGCGCTCAACAAAATACACAGCTATTACCGGCAGTTTGTCGGGGCGAAAGGCAACCTCAGGATAGGAAACGAGCGGGTCTCGGACTGGATCGGGGAATTCAATCCAAAACAAGTCTCAGTAATCCCTCTCTTTGAGGACAAGGAGAGGCTGGCGAAAATCGGGAAGGTTGTGAAGGAGTATCTCTCGGACAAAAATCCGCAATACCAAAGGGTCTTTCTGGCAAGGTCCGACCCCGCAATGAACTATGGCCTTTTGGGCGCGGTAATGCTCTCCAAAATCGCCCTCGCAAAGCTTGACGGGGTGTCAAAGGATTCAGGAGTCCCGATACACCCGATAATAGGGGTAGGCTCGTGCGTCTTTAGGGGGGGCTTGTCCCCATTGAGGGTGAAGGAGACTTTGAGGGAATATCCGAGCGTTGAGACTTATACAATACAGTCCGCATTCAAATACGATTATTCTCCCGGGGAAGCGAGAAGGGGCGTCGAAGAGCTAGACGGGACTGCGTCCGGAAGGGCCGGGGCGCTCTCGGATTCCGACGAACGCGAGCTAGGGAGGATTTTTGACAAGTATTCCGCAAGCTACCAAAAGCAGATTCTCCGGCTTGCTGACAGCATAAATGCGGCTTCCGAGACAATACCTGACAGGAGAAAGAGAAAGCTACATGTAGGAATATGGGGATATTCCAGGAGCGTCGGAAAAAAGAAGCTTCCGAGGGCAATAAAATTCACCGGAGCCCTCTATTCCCTGGGATTCCCTCCAGAACTAATTGCGTTTGAGACTCTCGAGTCTTCAGAGCTCTCCTTCCTCGAGCGCTTCTATCCGAACATGTTCCCCGACATTGCAGAAGCCGCCAAATTCGCGGACTTTTCCAAGGGCACTTTCATCGGGAAGAGGCTGGCAAGGAAACTCTCGGACCTGGTTGACATCGAGCCTGAGGAGGGGCATATTGAGCTTTCCGGAAAAATACGCTCGGCAATAAGGAAAAAGGGCAGGAAGGCATTAGAGGAGGGAAAGGAAATGCTAGTCGACTTGTCCCTTCGGGCCGCGAATTTCAGGAAATTCCTCGGCTGATCTTAGGAGGCTTATTTCCCGAAAAGAAAAGTCTTGGCGGAGAGGGCAATCAGAAGGGAGACTATTACTATCAGGATAATTAGGTCGAAGGAGACCGTCTTTGCCCATGCGGGAAGGAAGCCGACATCAACTGAAAATACCCCGTGCGCTTTTTCCTCCTCCGAGAGGCGGGCCTCAAGAGAAGGCATGTTCGTCCGGGCAACTGAGAGGGCGTTCTCGGCCAGAGTCTGCCTGCCCTCGGAATAGAACTGTTCGGCGAAACCAATGCTTGAATTCGTCTCAACGAACAAGTCAACAGTCTCCTTGGACGCCTTTTCAGAGAGCCCGGAGAGCTTCCTCTCGGCCGAAGAGATCCGCTTCTTCAGGTCGGAGAGTTCGTCAGACATTTTCTTTCCGGCTTCGGGAGAGACGACAGTCACTTGCGCGTATTCCTCAAGAGGCAGGACTCCGTCGCCTGAAAGGGAGACTGCTAGGTAATAGTCTCCAGGCGTCCTCGGGGTCAGGGAAATTCTCGTTGATTGGCGGGTTCCGACAATCATCTGCCTTTCCGTCCAGGAGAGCTCCCCTTCAATCGGCCAGCCGGCGGAAAGGGTCACTACTCTGTTGGATTCCCCGGGCTCTGAAATTATTGTTATCTGAAAGTCGACTGACTTGTTGGATACGGTGAGGCTCGCAAAGGAAGGCTCTATCTTCAAATAAGAGAATCCAATCGTGGCGGACAGGAAGATAAAAACCAGGGCAAATAGGAGAACTTTCCTAGCCGCTTTCCCGGTCAAATGTCCCCCGTCCCTCCGCTAGACCATTCTTCCAAAAGTCAGCATTGCCGCGCCCACCAAGACAACTACAACTCCCGCAATAACATATGTGTTCAGGTTTCCTGCGGGAGGCTCAAGACCGTATGCCTCTTCAGTATATCTTGCGACAGCGAGAGCTCCGTTTGCGGAATCAAGCGCATTCTTGCAGAGAACGTCCGCCGAATCATAGTTCCTCTTGTTCAGTTCAGCCATGCACGCTGAAAGTGCGTTCCTAGCGCTCGACACTGCGGATTCGACCGCACTGCCGTCCTTTCCGGCAGCAGTAATCTTCTTCAGTTCGGACTCTGCCTGGCTTATTTTCGTCTGCGCTCCGCTCGCAATATCCGCCACTTTTGTGACATCTGATGCGGATGGGGCTATTGAGACTTCGAGCATTTTCTTCATGCTTCCTGAATTGTCGGAGAGGGTCAGGGCAAGGGTGCAGGACACCGTCTTTCCGATTGAATTGACCTTGAACGCGTTCGAGTAGGACCCGCTCTCAAGGGAAATCATCGAGGAGTTGAGGAAGGCGCCCTCGGTTATCACGCCGGCAGGACAGCTGCTCTCGAAAAGCATCCGCACGCTTCTTGTCAGAGTCGACCTTGAAACAATGTTCACTCCAACCTCCACTGGGGAATCTTCAACCCCCATCTCGACCCTTTCCCGGGAGAGCGTAAAGTCAAAGAGCCCTCCTGTCGCCTGGGTTATCTCAAGCGTTCCCGGGATGCATTTCTCAGTTCCGCTATCTGAGGATGCGCAAATGGAAAGGCTGTATTTCCCGTCTGAGGAGAAGGTCGGGGAAACCTTGAGCGAAACCCCTTTTTCCTCCCCGGCTGAAAGAGTCATTTGGGACTCTGAAAAAGAAACGGCGGAAGCCGCGGAACCCTTTGCATAGAGGGAGAACCCTCCGGGAGCATTCCCTCCATTCTTGACAGTTGCGACAAGCTCAAGGGAGCCTCCGGGCCCTATTGAATAGGGCGGGTTCCTTGAAAGAATGAGTTCGGGGACCGCTCCGGTTGAGGACGCTTCGGAGACAACTTTTAGTTTCTGGGTCTGGACCTCGCCTGATCCGGTCGAATCGCCTATTGAGACGGAATATTCGCCCGCAACAGCAGGGGCGTACAAGTCGAGTTTCTCGGTCGCTCCGGCCGGGATTGAAAATGTCAGCTCTGACTTGTTCGACGTAGAATTTATCATTACCCCTTGGGAAAGCGACTTGACTTTCAACTCAACCGCTTCAGACCCTAAGTTCGTGAGGGAGAGCGAGAACGCCGCGCGCGAGTCGCCCGCTTTCAGGACATATTCAGAGGGGAAGACTGCTGAAGAGATTTTCAATTGGGTCAGGTATTTCACGGAATAGTCATACTGATAGAGCGTTCCGGAGACCGAGAGAAGCCCTGTCAGGGTGTCGACGCACTTGGCTTCGGGCTTTATTGAAAAGACGTTTTTGTTGCATCCGAGGACGTCCGCCAGGTTCCCTTCGCAATATGCCTGCCAGCATAGGGTATATGCGTCGACCGGCTTGTTAGTCGAGCGGTCCACAACCGACTTTGTCGACAGGAGGAACTGGGAGCCCTTGTAAATTGTCGAGGGCATTTCTATTATGAGGTCGTATTTCGCCGAGCAAATCCTGGTTGATGCGGAGCAAGAGCTCCTTTCGCAGCCGGCGCAGTCGGTACAGCAGTTCAAATAATTCTCGCCGGACGAGCATATTTTGTCGCCGCAGGCCTGGGGAGTTGTCCCGTTATAGGGAATTGTGGTGACAGTGCTAGTCGTTCCGCCGGCGCAGAGCGATGAATATGCGCAGGTCGACTGGGTGTCGCATCCCGAAGGGGTGCAGGTTCGCTCCCGCAGCATCTGATCCGTCGGGCAGGAGGACATTCCGCATCCAATATTCGCATAATCCGTACAGGTGCAGGTCTGAATTGGGGGCTTGTCCCCGGCTTCTATCTGGAGGACGTTTGAGAGGTCGTCTCCGCACCTGGCCTGGGCATAATAGGTTCCCTTCGATGGGGAATAGAAGGAGACTTTTCCGTTCAGGACGGAAAATGCGCCTATTGGCTGCCTTTCGGCCGAGCCGTTAGTCACAACAAGAAGACCGGAATCGCAGGGAGTGACAGTGCATTCGCAGAGGCTTTCGGCCGCGCACGCAGTCGAGCATGTTAGGGTTGAGGAAAATGCCGGAAGGAAGAAGACGGCTGAGAGAACGAACGCCAGAATTACCCCTAGTTTCAAATGGGAAAAGCCCCTTGCCACCATAGTGGATTTAATTTATTTCAAGTAGTTAAAAAGGTTTTGAGTCGAACGGGGCGAATAAGGGAGGATTTTTTATAAACCGGGAATTTTCACGGGACATTCACCGAAAAGGGCCCGTAGCTCAGCTTGGATAGAGCGACTGCCTTCTAAGCAGTAGGTCGTGGGTTCAAATCCCACCGGGCCCGCTCGTCCCGAAGCTTGATTTGACTTTCGGGACTCGCGGCCCCTTTCCGTCCGGCCTTTGCCAGACTCCAGACCTCGCCAGAGGCGCGGCCACCCGGGCCCGCTCGAATTCTCCGTTTCCCTGCGGGGGGATATATCCGAGAATTCGAGGACCTTCGCTCTCCGGTGCTGTTGCACGGATCCTCTGAAGAGGAGCTTGCGCTCGACTCCGGCCGCTCTGCTTGTTTTCGCCCGTTCTCTTCAACTGACTATATCCCGCGAAAACAATTTATTAACAACCAACAAGTCTATTTGCCTGAAATGACAATTTCCCTGAAAAAGCCCTCTTCCGGAAAGGAGAGCGAAAATATTGACAAATGGGCAAGAAAAGAATGGCTGAAATTCAACCGGGAAAAGGGCTATAGATATTCCGTGAAAAAGGAGAGGATTGTCGCTTTTGAAGGAAAAACTCCCGTAGGATATGCTGACTATTCCTTCACAGGAGGGGTGTGCCATCTGAAGGATCTCCTGGTATCGAAACGGGCCAGGGGAACTGGAATCGGAAAGCTCCTTGTTGAAAGAATAGAGAAGCGGGCCCGGACGCTCAAGTGCCACAAAATCGAGCTCTCGACATCTGAGAGGCATGGAAATCTCGGATTCTACGGAAAAATGGGATTTGAGCAAATTGGAGAGCTTCCTGACGGGAAATTCCACTTCACTTGGTTCCTTCTTGAGAAAAAACTGAAGCAATAGTTTTTTTTATAAACCCCGAAAAGGCATAACTGGAAGAGTGCGGGCTCGTTGTCTAGTGGTATGATGTCGCACTGACACTGCGAAGGTCGCCGGTTCAATTCCGGCCGGGCCCACTTCACCTAACCACAGGGGGCGTTGCCCCCTTTAGTTTTAGGGTAATCCGGATTCCCCCCAGGCGTCCCTACGGACGCACCTTTTTTCCGTAAACGCTTTTTGCTCGCCAAAAAGGGTTTGTTGCAATTCCGGCCGGGCCCACTCGTCCTTTTCTAGGGACTCGTGTTCCCTCCGACTTTGGCTGCCGCCTCAGCCGGCCGGGCCCACCAGAAACCCCTTTTCTTTTGATAAAAGTCCTCCTCTGATGATTGGAATAAAATTAGAAAAAAGCTCTTCAAAAAAATAAGGGAGAAGGCGCCCCCTTTTGGAAAAAATAACTTGCAAACAATGGGGGCTTTCAGGCAGTATAATCGAAAGGAGCTCCGTACGCCCCAACAGAATCTGTTCCGAGATAGAGTATGAGAGGGTGCCAGCTCATTGAAGCGCTCCCCTTGCCGCTTATTTTTCCAATGCAAAGGGCGGGGTTCACGACTATTGTTACCTGTGCACCCCTTTCCGAATAAACCCTTTCTACCTGATGGCATGCATCGGCAACGCATATTCCCAAGCCCTTTTGCCCGTCCGGTCTTGGGCCGACGAGCAAGTGATTTCCTCCAACTTCAACAATTGAACCTGAGGGGAGATTTGGAAGTATTGCGTCATAGTCGGAGGGCTCGCATCCTTTCGCGGAATAATCGGCAGGAAGAAAGCCAGTCGCCCCGGTTACTGCAAGAGGGGCTCCTGTTTCTCTGACCCTGGCGAATACGTTCCGGAGGGCAACCGTTCTTGCAAGCCGGTCTTCAGGGCGATCTTCTATTGGCCAGGCGGGTTTCTCCAAATACCAGTTCTCCTGCTCAATAAGCAAAAGGTCTGGCTTTGGCATCCAGTCAATTGCCGGGTTTTCCCTTATAAAGCTTCCTTATTTTAACCACTAATCAGTAAGTATATAAATGAGTTCGGGGTAGTATTTGGCAGAAATGGAGAAAAAGACGAATATTGAACTCAATAATACCGGGGGCGAAATTGCCCTCCTCTCAAAGCTCGAAACCCACCTGGCCCGGAAATACGGCGTCAGGAACACAAAAGGAGCGGAAATTCTCTCAAAGAGGTGCCATGTTGACACAATACTCGTTTCCGAGAACCCTCATTCCGATGTCTGGAAAAGCGTCTCAATTGAGCCTATTTACGGCAAGTTCGCGCAGGCAAAACTCTTCAGGATTGTCTGCGAAATTGAGGAGGAACTCCGGCTCGGGGTGACTAGGAAGGACAGAACGGAGGAAGTGGTTGTTTCCGCAAGCCTTCCGAGCGATTCGTTCAGAGGCGTGACTGTTCTCTACTGAAGGAGCCGAAACCTTTTCACCAGAAAATCCTTGTCAAGGAGCTCCAAAAGCGTTGAGAGCCTGGGCCCTTTTTCTTTTCCGAAAAGGGAAATATAGACTGCGGAGAAGAACTCTTTTGGAGTAATTCCCGCAAGTTCCGGGACCTGCTTTGACCCTTCAAGTTCCCCCTTTTCAACGAAATCGGCAAGAATTGAGAGCGCGTTCTTCTGGGGCTCTGAGAGGGAAGAAGTTTCTTCAGGAAGCCCGTCCGTTTTCAGGGCGAAAACCATTTCCTCCGGGGAATGCCCTTTCTCAACCCATTTCCTCGCGAACTCTAGCCGTTCCCTCAGTTCAGGGGAATTGAGGCCAATCCTTTTCGCAATCGAATCAGTGTCAGGGAAAATCTGGACCAATGTCACCGCATGGCTGAACGGGACGTTCTCCGGAAGGCTGGAGGGGACGCTTGAGACCTGGGAGAGCTCGTAAATTCTCCTGACATTAACTTCTCCTGTTGGCATCTCTCCCGCCCCGAAATAGCTCTTCTCATACTTGTCATATTCGTCAAATAAGCGGATCAAGGTGTATCCGGAGGGGTCGAAATCCAATTGGGCCCTCGGCCTTGTTTTTATTAGAAGGAATCTCAATAGAACGGGGGGAATTAGTTCAACCGCCTCGTCCGCAGGAAGCCCGACTCCCTTTGAGGTTGACATTTTCCTCCCTCCTACAAGGAACCATTCATAGCCGAACCCGTAGGGGTTTGGGTAATTGAAAACCTCGTTTGCAAGAACATCTGAGACCGCCCTTGAGCCCGTCTTTGTGTAGTGGTCCTTGCCCGCGAGCTCAACATTCACTCCGAGAACGGGCCACCTTCCCGCCCATTCCGCTTTCCAGGGAAGCTTTCCCCTTCCGTCGAATGGAGAGATTTCCCCCTCGTGCCCGCATCCGTCGGCCCATTCGGCCTTTTTTGGAATGCACTTGTATTTCACAGTCGTTCCGTTCCAGTCATAGGAGAAAGTCGATCCTATTTTCCCGCATTTTTCGCATATTGGCTGGAAGGGGAGCTCGTCTTCCTTCTTCTTCGCGCCAGATATCCGCTCGTTGATTTCGTTTATTTTCTTCGCATTGTCAAGAGCGGTCCTGATGGAGCTGTTCATTTTCCCGGAGAGATAGAGGTCTGACATGTAGAAGAGCCGGGCCTTGGCGCCTAGGATCGGGAATATTGCCGCGAACTTTTCAGCATAGCAGTGGCCAAATGACTTGTGGCCGGGCTCAGGAGAAGGGATTTTCCAAAAAGGCTTGCCCAGATGGGAATTGAACTCCTCCGGCAGGCCCTTGTTCACCCGGTCGAATGCGTCCATGTCGTCGAACTCGTAGAAGAATTCGGCATCCATTCCGGCTTCGGAGAAAGAGCGCCTTATTGCATCGTGGATTACTACCCCTCTCAGGCTCCCGACATGGATTACCCCTGAAGGGGTCTTTGCGTCGTTTATCACGAAATTGGGAAGGTTTGGAAACTTTTTCCGGGTTTCTTTTGCGAGAGAGTCTGTCCAATAGAGAGCATCTGATTCTTCGCTTTTCGGAGAGGGATTTTCCATTTTCGTAGAGGGGCGGAAGGGGGCTTTTTTATAGCTTTTCAGGCAGGGACGAGGAGGGAGACGTATTCCTCAATCTCCTTCTCAGATATTGAGCAGCCATTCTCCTTTATCGCGACAAGAGCCCCGAACAGGACATCCTTTCCGTTCGCGCTGCAACATACCTTCCGGAAAAGCCCTCCCTCGAACGCTACCGATACAATTTCCGCGGACCTTATTGCGGAGAGGCCGGAAAGAACGCTTGAGAGTTCAGAAAGCTTGGCTTTCGAGACATCGACCCTTTTGCCCATCCTCGATTCCAGGGACTGCCGGAGGGCATCCGGGTTCTCTATCAGGAGGCGGGTCGTTTTCTCGTCAACGAGGATTGTTTCGCACCCTATTGAGAGGGCGAGACCCAGTGCGTCGCACTCCCCATAGTCAATCAGGTGAATCGGCCGTCCCTCGCAGGAGAACACTGAATTCGCCACTGCCATTATTTTCCCCCCTATTTCCCTTGCTTCCGCCGAGACATTCTCCTTGTCAATAAGCGTCAGGACGCCCTTTTCAATTAGGTTCGAAATCCGCACAGCCTCGAACCTGAACGACTTTGTCGATATCGGGGTGTCGACAATCTCCTTTTTCACCCCCATTGGGATGTAGAACTTTACTCCCGAGCGCGACATTTCCGAGAGAACATCTAGCAGGCAGACCTCGGCAAGAGTTATTATGCTCGATGAGTCGCAGACAACTTCTGAGCGGGCCTTTGCCATTCTCAGAGGAGCCCCCTATCAGAACCCGCTTCCCCGAGAACCTGGCGGGCGAGCTTGAAGCGCTTTTCCAAAGAGAGCATCTCTTTTCCCCCTTCGTCAGACATCTTGGTCTGGCCAATCTCCTTTAGAACGTCCCATTTGCTCGTTCCAGTGAGGCCGGCCGCAGTCCCGAGGGAGAGGCCGTACGCATATAGGGTCGAGGCCTTCTTCGAGAGCCCCTTGTCAGTGACCTGGGAGACGAACCTGCCGACGGACTCATCCAGGCGCTTTATGTCTGAGAACACGAGCTCGAGGTTCTCCGGCCTCTCAAGCGCGCTCCGGAGGTTGTTCCGCAGGTCAATTACAAACTCCTGCCAGCGCATCTCGTCTTTCCGGTAATAGTCCTTGTTGAATATTTTCGAGAGCGAGTAAGAGATTACCGATATTTTTATCGAATACTGGTCCTTTGTAACAGGAACCTCCCTCAAGACGTGGTTTGCCACGTCCTTCATTTTCTTCACGTTCTTTTCGGCAACCGCCTGGAGAAGCTCCTTTATTGCGGAAATATTCTCCTTTCTCAGCGCCTTGGCTCCGTTAGCAGAGTTGTCCATTATTACCGGAAAGGGGGACAAGAGTGGTATTTTAAACTCTTGCAAAAAGTTCCTTGAATGAAGGCAGAGGGCGCTCTCGAAGGCCTTTTTCCGTTCGAGAGGATGCGGGAAGGCCAAAGAGAAATGGCTGAGGAAGTCCGCGCGTCAATTGGGGCCGGACGCGGCCTTGTCTGCCACGCTCCAACAGGAATCGGAAAGACTGCAGGAGCCCTCGTTCCCGCCGCGAAATGGGCGGCTGAGAACGGGGGAACCGTTTTCTTCCTCACACCAAAGCATTCCCAGCACAGGATTGCTATAGAGACCTTGAAGCTCTTGGCAAAGAAAGGGGTGAACATTACTGCCGCTGATTTCATTGGAAAAAAGTGGCTCTGCCAGGTCTCGGGCGCCCAGGAATTGTCCGGACGGGACTTTTTAGACTATTGCTCGTCAGTCCGAAGGGACGAAGTCTGCCCTTATTACAACAGGACGTATAAGAAAAGCCAGATTACCGGGGATGCAAAGAGGGCGGCGGAACTCCTCTTCGAGAACCCCCCCTTGCACGTGGAAGAGGCGGTCGAACTCGCGAAGAATTTCTGCCCGTACGAAGTGATGGCCTTCTTCGCGCGGAGGGCGAATGTAATTGTCTGCGACTATTACCATCTGTTCAACCCCCGCTCGGCAACAAGCTTCCTCTTCAAGACCGAAAAGACCTTCGAGGACGCCGTGATAATTGCGGACGAAGCCCACAATTTGCCGGAAAGAATCAGGGAAACGCTTTCCAGCACAATATCCGAAATAGGGATATCGAGGGCCGCCCGCGAGCTCTCTGAATTCGGGCAGTATGACATGGCTGAAGTTGTCGAGCAGGTCGGGCACGGAGTACGGGCCCTCCTCAAGAAGGCCGGGGATGAAAGGGAAGCTCTCCTCGCCCGGGGCGATTTCGAGGAGATTGTGGGAAGAGCGTACGGGAGCGTTGAGACATTCTCGAAGAAAATCGGGGAGATTTCAAACGAAATAAGGCAGAAAAAGAGGAAGAGCTCGGCAGGGGCTCTCTCGAGCTTCTCCGAGGACTGGCTAGGGCCTGACGAGGGCTTTGTCCGAACCCTTCAGATAAGGAGGACCAAATCGGGGAAGTCCTTTGGGACACTTACCTACCGGTGCCTCGACCCTGCTGTCGGATCAAAGGAAATTGTCCGATCAGCCCGCTCGCTAATTCTAATGAGCGGAACCCTCATTCCAACGAAAATGTATGCAGAGCTCCTCGGAATGCCTGACGAGAAGACAACGGTAAAGTCATTCGCATCGTCTTTTCCCCAGGAGAACCGTTTGAACATTATTGCAACGGGGGTAACAACTAAATTCTCGTCTAGGGGGGAGAACCAGTACAAGAAGCTCTCAGACTCCATATCGAAGATAGTTGCCAGGACCCCGGGAAGCGTCGCTGTCTTCTTCCCTTCCTACTTTCTGAAGGAGGAAATCGGCAAGCTCTGCTCGTTCAACCTCCCCGTCTATGACGAGAGCCAGGAACTGGGAAAAAAGGAGAAAATAGAATTCCTAAAGAGGTTCTTCTCCGAGAGAAGGGCGGTTCTTCTCGGGGTGTCGGGAGGGTCCCTTTCAGAAGGGGTCGATTTCCCAAAGAACGTCCTGAAGGGGGTTGTTGTTGTGGGTCTTCCCCTTCAGCAGCCGACCCTTGAGACAAAGGCCCTGATTGACTATTACGACAAGAAATTCGGGCGGGGCTGGGATTACGGCTATCTCTATCCGGGGATTTCAAGGGCAATACAGGCGGCGGGAAGGATGATTCGCTCCGAAAAAGACAGGGGGGTAGCAGTCTTCCTTGACGAGCGCTATACCTGGGCGAACTATCGCCGGTGCTTTCCCCCTGAATTGAAGACAGTCACTAGCGCGAATCCTGAGAAACTGATTGAGGATTTTTGGGAGAAAATGGGGCAATAAGCCAGAATCCCTTTAAACGAACGGCTCTGGGAAACGTGCGGGAAGGGGAAAATGACGCTGACCTCTGAGAATTTTCGGATTGCATATGGATATGACTGCGTCCAATACGAAAGGCTCGTTTTCGGGAAAATCGACTCTTTCCTGGACAGAAAGCTCAAAGGGCAAGGGGAGGGTTTCGGGATTGAGACTCTCGAGCCCCTCTTCGACTGGGCTCTTGAAAACGCGTTTCCGGAGGAAGTTCCCGTTGGCGCGGAAATTGTCCCATACCTTTCAGCTAACGAGCTCCTCCTTTTCCTCAGGGGATATTCCGTTTCAAAGGAGGCCCTCTCAGAAATCTCCAAGAGCCCAGACGAGGGGGCGGGAAGGCAATATTCGGATGCGGCCAAATTCATTATCGGGACAACGGAATTCGCCCGGCTAGGCTATGGGGAAAAGTCCCCCGGAGCCAAAAAAGCGCTCGGGAAAATGCAGGAAGCTGTGAAATGCCCTCCATTGAAAAAGGGCGCAAAGGAGGAATTCTCATTAGCCCTTTCAGAATTCATTCCCCTTGCCGGAGTGGTCGGGTTCGAATGCTCGGAATATGGGCTCTCTGAGGAAGGAGCGGGGGACATTTTTGAAGGGACAATCCACTATAACCTGAGATTTTCCGGGTTCGAAACTGGCGAGCTGAAAAAAGCGTATCTTGAAATCGCATCCCAGTATCTGAAAGAGTCAAGGACCCCGCTAATCATCCCCCCTGAGAAGGGCCTTGTCTGTTGAAATGCCTCCCTCCGGAAAGCCGAAGATTGTCTATATTGAGCAGGCGGATCTATACCTATCTGGAGGGGAAGAGGGCGCAAGGGCTCTAGAAGATGCGAGAAAGAAAATAGGGGAAAGCGAAACAGCAATAGTTTCCCGGCCGGGAAACCTTTTTCCCGGGGAAAAGATTGTCCCAATCTATTCCTTCAATTTTTCCGAGCTTGCCGAGAAATTCCCAGACATTCCAGACGGCTTGACAGTCGAAATCGGCGGCAACCACCTCGAGATAGAACCGGCGAGCTCGGCATTCGGAATTGGAGCGGAATATGCGAGGGAGCTATCCGAGAAATATCCCGGAGGAAAAATAGTCCTCCTCCGCCAATGTGTCTCCCAGGCCGGAAAGGACATTTCAAGAGTTCTCCTTAGACGGGGGAAGACCGCCCGGATACTGATAGATACGTCAATTTGCGTCCGGTTCGGCGGGGACGCCTCCCTTTGGGAAGGTCTTCCGAAAATAGAGTATCTTGGGTCGGATGAGAGGAACGGGTACGGTCGCATCCTCGGTTAGTCTTAAAAACCTCTCCCAAACAATTCAGGAATGGAAAGGACGCTTGTTCTGATAAAGCCAGAGGGAGTTAAGAGGAAGTTCGTCGGAAGGATAATTTCCCGGTTCGAGGACGCGAACCTGACAATTGAGAAAATGAAACTGATGGTCGCCTCAAGGGAGCTCGTTGAAAAGCACTATCCGAGCGACAGGGAATGGACGACACTCGTCGGGAACAAGACATTGGACACATACAAGCAGTTCGGAATCGACCCGGTCTCTGAACTCGGAACCTCTGATGCGTATGAAATCGGAAAGACGGTGAAGGGCTGGCTTGTCGAATACATCTCTTCAGGGCCGATTGTTGCGCTCGTTCTCTCGGGGAACCATGCGGTCGATGTTGTGAGGAAACTGGTCGGCTCAACTATCCCGATAAACGCGCAGCCGGGGACAATCAGAGGGGACTATTCAGTAGATTCCCCGGACCTCGCAAACAAGGAGAAGAGGCCGGTCCAGAACCTCATACACGCATCAGGGAACGTGAAAGAGGCCGAGACCGAAATCGCCCTCTGGTTCGGGCATTAAGGATTCCGCTGGGAGAGCTTTTCTCCCTGGTAATATCCGGAATAGCCCTTGCCCGCTTCCTCGGAATTGGAAAAGGCGACGAACTGAACCCAGGCCTCGTCTTTGTGGATTCGGGCGTTCGAAGGGAAATGGAAAATCTGCATCCCCTCTCCCTCATACCCCGAATCCCAGACGGCGCTCTCCGCCTTCACGATTCCTAGGCGGACAAGGCTCGTCCTGGAGTGGCAGAACCCGGTAGCGTTCAGGGGAATTTTCACCTTCTGGAGGACAATCTCATAGACGCCGGGGGTCAGGTTATAGAAGCCCTCGGAATCTGGGACAACCCGCTCTTTTCCGAGCCTCTGCTCGACAAATCTTCCCTCAATAATAAAGCCCCTCTCGTTTCCCTTGAGGAACGCTGTCGCATTCTCGGGGATGCGAAAGACGCCTCTAGGGACAAGATCAACTCCTGCCGGATTTATTTTCGCGACTGGTTCCTCGAAGAAGTCTGATACCTTTTTTCCGGAAAGAATCATTCCCGAAAGTGGGCGCCCCTATTTTATAACAACTTCTGAAATCCCTTGGATGTTTTTCAGCCGAGTCAAGACTTCGCCCGAGATCCTCTGGTCAGTTATTACCACAATTTTCGGATCTGAAACAATTCCAGTGTCGTCCGCAATTATCTGCCTTATCGATATTCCGCTCTCGGAAATCTCTTTTGTTATCCGAAAGAGAATTCCGGGAACCTTGGCGCTATTGGTCCCCCGAAGCTCGACCACGCCCAGATTGTTCTCAATTGCGACGTCTGAGAGGTCGAGCGTTGCCTTGAATTTGGAGAAAATTTTTTTCAATTCGGCGTTCGAGAGTATTGTCTTTTCAGCGGCGGTGACGGCCCTTCTGTCAACGCCAATAGTTCTTGCGAACTTGGAGTCTGAGATCTCGACTCCATTGCAGTAAATTCCCCCATTTTCCCCTATTGAAAATCCGCGCTTTAGCATTTCAAGAGCGACGGTCTTTTGGGCAGGATACCTATCCAAGAGGAGCTTTATCTTTTCCCACATTGCCGGATTCGGGACTAAAATTCTGGTTTTAAACCTTTCTCCCTTGCCTGAAAATCCCAAATCTGGGCTTTTCCTAGCCTTGATTGGAGAAATTGCACAAAAGGGGCCTTCCTATTTTCCGGAGAGAATCTTGACAATTGCCCCGCTCTTCAATATCTCGTCTGACGCAATCCTGACTTTCCTCCTCGCGTCAATTGCCGAAATGAAGCTCTCCGCCAAGTCGGAATGTATTGCCCCTGCCAAATCCTTCGGGTTCGAGTTCGGCGGGAGGAGAAGGACGTCCGGGAGAACGTTCCCCGCCCTGTCTGAGAACTTGGAATCGTTCTCGACAGTGAACACCGCAATCCTTCCCAAGGAAAAGAATGCCGCCTTCTCAAGGCACTCCTCAACCCCGCTTGAGCCAAAAGACCGGACAATTGAGCCTATGCGCGCGAGAGCGGATGCCTGCTCAGGCGTGAGAGTTCCCCTCGGCTCGAAGGAAACGCTTCCAGGAACATATGAAACCAGCCCTTTATGGTCGGCCTGCCGGAGGGCTAGCTCGCCCTCGGAAAAGACCGGGACAATTGTCTCCTCCGGGAAATCCCTCCTGAGAATTTCCAGATTATCCTTCGATTTCGGGAGGTCGATTTTGTTCGCTGCAATTATTATCGGCTTTGACTTTTCCCGGAGAATTTTTGCGAACTCGAGGAGGTTTTTTTCGGAAGGAGAAAAATCCGCCAGTATTTCGGAGAGCATTCCCCTTTTGATGTTTAAGCCGGAGAGGATGTCTGAGAGGACGTCAATCGCCTTCTCAGTCTTCAGTCTCCTCTCAATTGTCTTCCAGTTCTTCTCCAATATCCCAAAGAACCACCAGGAAATCTCGTCTGCGAGGAACCGGACGTCCTCAGAAGGGTTGTGGCCAATTGTCAGGTTGCCCTCTGAATCGGTTGTTCCGGAGACGTCAACAACATGTATCAGGCAGTCCGCCCGCGCGAGGTCGGAGAGAAACTGGTTTCCGAGGCCCCGCCCCTCATGCGCGCCCGGAACCAATCCAGCAACATCGAGGAGCTCGACTGGAACGAAACGGGTCCCGTCAACGCATTTCCCCTGGCGGGGGGAGCAGGCAAGCCCGAGTTCTTTGCATGGACAAGTTGTCCGGACATATCCAACTCCCCTGTTCGGCCTGATTGTCGTGAACGGCCGCGGGGAAATCTCCACATTCTCAACCATTGTCGCCGCCTTGAAGAAGGTGGATTTCCCGCTCGAGGGTTTCCCGACAATTCCTATTAGCAAAGGGAGGATATCTCCTCCAGAAGGAGCCTCAGGCGCTCGAGGGGCGCGCCTTTGCCGAATTCCGCCTCATAGCTCTCAAGAGCCTCTTTCCTCGTTGCGGTTCCGCCCGGGTATGCCAACTTGTCGGAATAGCAGACAATTTTCTCCTCAATTGTTGTCGGAAGGTAGATTTTTCCGAGGGGAAGGCCCAAAACAACCGCGTCGGAATCGGTGAAACCCGGTCCAACATGCCTCTCAATAATCCTGCAGACGGAATCGTCAACCCCGTAGGAGCGGGCGATTTTCGCGCCAATTACCCCGTGCTCCGCCCCTTGGGTCTTTGTCCGGCCGAGATCGTGGAGGAGGGCGCCTGCGAGTATTGCGGGGGAATTTATTTTTAGCTTTACTGATATTTTCTGGGCTACCCTGTCCGCAAGGGAGGCGACTGCCCTGCAGTGCTCAATAAGCTTCGGGTCAGCTCCTTCCCTCTCAAGAATTGAAACGCATTGGGCTTCGTCGGGAATCATATCTTGGAAGAGCCCCCTTTGTTATTTAACCCTACCCCTCTCGAGCGAGCGAATCCCTTGGCTTTCCGGATTGGTTGCGCCCCGCTTTTTTTCCGAAGAGGGCCCCCTTTCCCCGAGAACATATTCGCAGAACCGGCAGATTTCCCTTGAGGAGAGTTCGCCACAAGATTTGCAGATTTTCGGCTCCACCCCGGGAAATCCCTTCCTAATTGAGGGAAGAATCTTGTCCGCAGTCGAGACAATTGAATATTTCGTTCCGGGATGCTCCGACTCGAGGGAATTTATCGCTTCCCTGACCTTCTCCCGGAGGGCGAAGGAGGAGTAGGGGCAGACTGAAGAGTCGAATTCCCAATTGTTCAAGAGGGCAAAGGCCGCGACCTCCCGTTCCGGAACACTTCTCAGGGGCTTTATTCTCTGGACGAACCCGGAAAAGCGGGAGACTCCGACCTTTGGTCCTAGGCGCACCATTTTCTGGACATCTCCCCTGACGAAATCCATAAGGACGGACTCGGCCTCGTCATCCAAGTTGTGTCCTGTAGCTACCTTTGTTGCCCGCTCCCGCTGAGCCGCCTTGTTTAGGAGATAGCGCCTTACAACCCCGCAATACGAGCAGGGGGCAAGGCCCCGGCCACCGGAGGTTTTCGCGAGCTTTCCGGCAACGGAGTCTATTGTTTTCCCGAACTCTTTTTCCGCCGAGACAACGATGTGCCTTATCCCCAGGGCCTTGCAGATTTTCTTTGCGAGCCGGAGGGAGGGGGGGCGGTATCCGGAAATGCCCTCATCAATTGTTATTGCAACAAGGGAGATGTCCTTCCTCTTTGAGAAAAGCTCGTGGAAAACGTGGAGGAGCGCTGTCGAATCCTTCCCCGCCGAATATCCGATAGCGACCCGGTCCCCGGAGACAACCAGCTCCCCTTGGGCGGTGTGCCTCTTTATTCGCTTCCAAGTCTTTTTCAGGAAATGCTTCCTGCAGAGATCCTCTCCGCAGTATTTTAGGGAAATAACCGGCGCGCTCCCGCAACCTTTGACAAAACAGTCCGCCATTTTTTCTTCAGCCTCCGGAAATTATTGAGATTATCTCCACTCTCATTCCCGGGAGGATTTTCTCGGAATCGGAAACCATTTTGCCCGATACCCTTACAAGCACAGTCTCCCTGTTAATCCCAAGGCGGGAGAGGAGGGAGGAAGCAGTTTCTTCCGAGCCAACTTTCTCTTTTCTGGTTTTCCCAGGTATTATTGAGAGCGTTATCTCCCCGCTCTTTGCGGATTTTTTTCTCCGTTCTGGCACGCCCGGGAGAGCAGGGCAGGGGTTTTATGTCTATTGGGGGGAAAGGGGGGCTGAAAAGAACAAGGAATGGGATTCTTAAAAAGGGGAAAGGGACTTTCGGAGCCCATGCTATTCGGAGGAAAGATTGAGAGGATAAGGGAGGATTTTCCAGTTCTCGAAAAATGCGTCTATTTCGACAGCGCCTGCATGGCGCTAAAGCCGAGACAGGTTGTTGAGAAAATGAACGGATACTATTCCGAATACACCGCCTGCTCTGGACGAAGCGCGCACAAGCTTTCTGACAGAACCGGCCTTGAGGTTGACCGGGCAAGGGAGGCAGTTGCCAGGCTTATCGGGGCAAGAGCGTTGGAAATTGTTTTCCAGAGGAACACGACTGAAGGGATAAACCTTGTCGCGAATTCCCTCAGTTTCAAGAAAGGGGACATAATCCTCACAACCGATATTGAGCACAATTCGAACCTCCTCCCCTGGCAGAAGAGGGCGCGGGAGACGGGAGCAATCCACAAAATAATCCCGACAAACAACAGTTTCGAGCCCGACCTCTCGGCAATTGAGAAGGAGGCGAAATCCGGAAAATTGAGGCTGGTCGCGTTCCCGCTAGTCTCGAACATTTCGGGAACCAAGATGCCCGCTGAGGCAATTGGCAAAATCGCGAGAAAGGCGGGGGCAAAGGTCCTGATTGACGGGGCCCAAGGAGTGCCTTCGAGCAAAATCTCAGTCAATTCCCTCGGATGCGATTTCCTGTCCTTCTCCGGCCACAAGATGTGCGGGCCCACCGGAACTGGCGCCCTCTGGGCGAAGACCGGGGATTTGGAAGAGCTCTCGCCTTTCCTTGTCGGGGGGGAGACTGTCGAAGACTCGACATATTCGTCCGCGGAATTCTCAAGGCCCCCTGAAAAGTTCGAGGCGGGCCTCCAGGATTATGCCGGGATAATAGGCTTCGGGGAGGCGGCAAACTATCTCTCAAAGAGAGTCGGCTTCAGGGAAATTGAGAGAAGGAAGAAAATACTGGTGAAGGCTCTTGTAGAGGGTCTCGGGGAAATCGAAAAAGTCAGGCTAATTAGCCCTTCCGACCCGAAGAAATACGCCAGCGCCCTTGCGAATTTCACCGTTTCAGGCCTTGACCATCACCAGATTGCAATCACCCTCGACTCTTTTGGGAAAATAGCCCTCCGTTCGGGAAGGCACTGCGTCCATTCCTGGTATAATTCGAGGAAAATAACGGGGTCGGTCAGGCCATCCCTCTATTTCTACAACACAGAGTCTGAAATAGATTTTTTCCTAAAAACCCTCCGAAAAATAATCTCGGACCTCTCCTAAACGGAAATTTCCGCAAGAGTCCCTTTTGTTATTCGGAGTATTTCTGCAGGCGATATTTTCAGGAGGCTTTTCGAGTCCCCGCCCCCTCCCAGGACGAATTCCCTTGAGAGGACCGCCCTGTCAATGAAGAAGAACCCGATTCCCTCCGCGCCCTCGAACACCGGAGGAACTCCGCCCACAGGATAGCCAGTTATTGAAAGGACCCTCTCCGGCCTCGCAATTGACACTTTTCCCGTCCCGAGAAGCGCCCTCATTTTTGTAAAGTCAAGCTTCCGGTTTCCCGGGAGAACTGCAACAAAGGGCGCATCCCCCGCAAGCCCGACAACCGTCTTTATCAGGTCCTCCTCCCCGACCCCCGCCTCTTTCGCCGCATCAGCCACCGTGTGCACGCTTCCGGAAAATTCTATTGCCTCGGCGGAAATCCCTCCCTCCCTTATGAATTTGAGGAGCTTTTCTGAAGCCATTGGGATGGTTTTCCCAAACACATTTATAAAACAGGGCGGATTCTCCCGGGCATGGCAATAACAAGGCTGTTGCTCACGAAAGTAGAGGCGAAAGTTAACGAGGAAGAGAAGCTCTCCGGAGGCTCGGTCTCCGTATCAACGAACAGCAGGGTGGGGCCGGTTGTTTTCGAGGAAATCGGGGGGCAGAAGGTCCTCTCAATGAAATGGGGGCTTGATGTCGAATATGCGCCGTCCGTCGGAAAGATTGTTGTCGAGGGAAAAGTCTACATCTCAGGGGACATTGATAAGGTGACTGTGAAGAACGGAAACACTACGGTTCTTGTCCCTGACGAAGCGAGGCAGGTGCATCAGGCAATACTCCGGCTGCCCCTAATAGTCGCAATAAACCTGGCAAGGGAAGTTGCGCTGCCCCTTCCGATGAATTTCCCGACAGTTGAAGTTGAGGAAAAGTCGGCATCGGGAAAAAAGGCCAAGAGCAGCTAAAGGCAGGTAGATTAGGCCAGGGCGGAATAGATTCTCTCGGCCGCAAGCCGTATCTCGGATTCAGTCCATGAAGATGGGATCTTTCTGAAAAGTATCTTTCCGTTGGAGTATATTGAGAACTCCTCCCCGGAGGCGCCCCTCAATACGGCGACATAGGGCGTCAAGGCAATTACCGCGCCGAGCGAGTCCAGGGCGTTTCTCTTCTTCAAAAGGGGGAATTCGCACGGATTGTCCGGCAGCACCTGATATGCGCTCTCGGAATCGCAGAGGCTCAGCTTTACCATTTTACTTCGAGGAACCTCCGGGAGCTTTCAGCGGACTTTTTCTCGGATATTCTCACAGGCAAGTCCCCAAAATACCTGTCAGCCATCCTGGCCAGTGCGGACTCTTCGACCAATTCAAGGGGGGCGATTTCCAAAAATCCGGGAAATTCCCGAGCCTCGGGGGGTTGGGTTCTTCCGAGGACAAGGGCGAGAGCGCCGGATTTGGCGAGGGCTTCATCCATAGAATCCGCAGGGAACAGGAGAACCTTTTTCTGGGGCAGAAAGCCCATTATTTTCCCAATTGATTCCGCGTTCCTCCGTTCATCCCCGGAAAATGAGAGGAAATCTAGGGAACAGCCCCTCTTTGCGGCGAGAATTCCTGCGAGAGCCGACTCTTCAGTCCCGTCAAGGAGAACTAGAACGGGCCCCTCGCTCCCATAGGGGAGGCCTCCCGCCCCTTCAACTGTTGAAGAGAAGAGGTAGCAGATTCTCCCATCCTCCCTTGCCTCTATTGAAATCTCGATATCCGGATTGTCGAGGTCCACTTTCATAAAGGGGAATTTCAAGAGTATTTTCGCCCCCACCTCCCGTCCAAGAATCTGGGAATCGAACTGCCTTGAGGACTTGCCTGGAACCCTCGCCCTTATTGCAAATGACTTGCCCGGGGCGAACTGAAATTCCCTCTCGGAAATCGAGAGCGCCTTTTCGCAGAGGTCGGGGAGATCAGAATACTCGAACGAGAGCGCTTTGGAAAAGGAAGTGACTCCGAAAACCTTTGAGAGCACCCGCTCCGCCAGATTTTCCTTTCCCGCGGGAATCCTTGCAACTGCCCGACCCGTCCTGTCCTTTGAGGCCCGTCCGCCGACGCCCCTGTTTTCGAGGAAATTGTTTATGTTGGAAAACAGCCTGCGCTCAAACTCAATTCTCGGTTTCCCGGTTTTCAGGGCAACTTCCCCTATCCGGATTATGAAGAGGGAATAGTTCCCGTCGTCTTGGCTCACAGCCAACTGCCTGGAAAACCCCCGTTTTAATTCTGGCGGTTTTGGCTTTTCTTCCTGAAAGTGGAAAAAGAAGGGGTGAATAAAAAAAAGAAAATACCTCTTTTTTATAAAGCAACACCAGTTTCACCGGAAAGCCTGCTGAGGTCTGAACCGCGGGGCTACCGCCCCCCAGTTTCCCTGTGCTGAGGCACTGGTGCTCTGAGGAGCAGAGCGCCTCCTGACCCCCGTTGTCCGTCCTTTCGGACGGACTAGAAAAGAAACAAAAAGGAAGGATACCTCTTTTTTATAAAGCAACACCAGTTTCACCGGAAAGCCTGCTGAGGTAGCGAAGCGGTTAACGCGCCAGATTGCTAATCTGGTTTCCCGCAAGGGATGCATGGGTTCGAATCCCATCCTCAGCGCCACTACCCCGCAGGGGGCTAGCGCCCCCTTCAGTGTCAAGTTCTTCCAGATTCCCCACTGTGCGTCCCTCTGGACGCACGACCTTTTCCCGTGAACGGCTTTTTGCGGGAGCAAAAAGGGGTTCTTCTGGATCCCATCCTCAGCGCTCAAGCCCTTCTTTTTCACTAAAAAGCCCGGGAGAGGTCCGGATGCCCTGCAGGGCAAAGCCCTTGAGGGGAAGAAAAAGGTTGTCCGTCCTTTTGGACGGACTGTTCGGCGAAACAATTGACAAGTTCCCGCGAGGTTCAGTAGGCGCCTGTCGCACGGGGAAGCCTGTACTCGTCCGCCCTCTTCCCGAGGAACTCGTATGCGGAGAGGCGGGCAGTCTCGGGAGCGTTCCGAAGGCCTGAAAGCAGCGCGAACGCGAGTATTTTCTCTGAACCTGCAAAACTCCCATCAATTGGAAGCTCTTCTCCGCCCGACTTTCTCCTTCCGGAGAACTGGCGAGATAGCGCAGAGTAGCTTGAGAGAACGGCAGCCCTCATCCGGTCAATGTCGGATATTACCCCAAAAGCCTCTTCTGGAGTGTCTACACCAATCCCTCCCCGGTCAACATAGGACTTGCGTTGGGAAACCTCCTGCTCGCCTTCCACTTTGTTCCAGAAAACCACCGCTTTCTCTGAAGAGTCAATTGACCCTTCCACCCTGTTATGGGGTATTTGCCCGGGCTTTACCAGGAGAATGTCTGATTCGCCATAGGCCATTTGCGTCATGTCCGCTGCAGCGACAAGGGAATCGGAATACTGGCTAGGAGAAACGTTCGCGAAAGAGGCCGCCCTGTATTCAGGGTTCTGCCAATATTTCTTCGGTTTTGATACCTGCTCCATTCCCCTAACGGAAACCCTTCCGGGATTCTTCTCAGAGAGTTCCCTCGCCTCCCTCAACGCGTCCTGATTATATGCGGTGAAAATCGAGACGGAATAGTTGGTTTCCGAGAGAATCCGTTCAGCAACCTCGCGTCCCTCCTTCCAGTAGGAACCCGCTCCGGCAAGAATTATTCCGAGAACCGGCGTTTCCTTTCCGTCGGGGGAAACTTGAAAGGGAGTTCCCTTTTCATTTAGCCTTTCCGAGACTGTTCCGACCCAATCGAGCGTCTCAGTTGAAAGAGGAAAGCCAGAAACTCTTGTGTCTGAGCGGGTCTCGTTCCTCAAAAGGCCTATTTTCAGGGGGGCTTTTCTCCGCCTTTCCGCATAATCGGCGAAATTCCCCTTTTCCCGCGTGTCAAGGACAACTGTCCTGACGTTTCGGCCGTTCGCCATTCCGGAAGAATATGCACCCAGAAGGGGAGAGTATCCTTCCTTCGAGTCGAGGGAGAAGGGATCCGGGACAACGTTTATTGTCTCGAATCCGAGTTTGCTCCCGCCTATTGCATAAATCGGATGGGTTGAAACAAGGACTGTGTTTGAGGGGTCGGAACCTTCAGGGAGCTTTTCGTGGAGCTGCCGGTAGAGGGCGGACTCGTTTCGGACGCCCATTGTCCATTTGGCAATTATCGGGAAACGTTCAATTGCGAGCGTTGCCCCTATCCCGAAATCCCTTGTCTTGTCCATAAGGGCGTGCATTCCCGCAATCACTATTCTCTCCGGAAGAATCCTTCCCTCGCTCGGTTTCCCTGTGAGGATTTCCTCCCCCATTTTGTCATCGTCAAGAACGAGGTTTGAGGTGGAGACATAGAGGCCCGCTCTCTTGGCAGTCTTCACAATTGCGAGCGCCTCGTCCATATGGCCAATTCCCGCCCTAGTCGAGCCAACAGAGATTCTCGGAAGGGGAATTCCAGAAGCAGAGTATGCCTCCTTCAGGTCGGATAATGAGAGGAGGTTCCCCTCAATTTCTGAGGATCTTCCCTCTTCAAGTTTAGTGAGCATAGCATCAGTCATGTAGAGTTAGTTACTCCTTAGTGGCTTTAATATTTTTCAATTAATTGACCATTATTAAGTGTTTAAATATCTCCGGTTGATTTTTGAAGGGAACGCGTGGGGGAATATTTATATTCGGAAAGGAAGCGGTTCTTCCGTGGTTTTGGCTTTTAGCTGGACGAGCATTTTCATTCTTATTTTAGTTGTCCTCGTTCTTGTTGTTCTCTCAATTTTCCAGAAAATAACAGCTCCAATAAGAATTGCGCTGACAATACTCTCTTTTGGAGGTCTTGTTTTTTTCCTCTGGAAAACCGGATTAGTTTTTTTCGCACTTGAAAAGATACTTTTTATGGGCCAAAAAACGGCAGATTTATTTTCAATACTGTTCAATTTGATACTGGGAAGAGCACTTTCCGGGGGCTAGGCACAAAAATGGCAAATCTGACTGAAGAGGAATTGAAGGAGCTTAACGAACAAGTTAAGAAAATCCTGGAGGAAAGGGAGAAGCTCCTCTTCGACATCAGGAGAATTGAGTCCTCTGTTTCAAAGCCGGCTGTCAAGGGCGGGCCGAAGAACCCCTTGGATGACGGGAGCCAAAAGAGGCTTTTTTAGAAGCGCCCCTATCTGAAAATATCAAGAAGCCCTGAGTCGTCCCGCGGATTCCTTCTTCTGTCGTTCTTTTTTGGAGGGCTCTCGTCGGAATCCCCAGTTTTCACATTCTGGAATTTCCCAAACCTCTCGAAATGAATAATGTTTCCAAGGCTTGTCCTTGTTGTCCTCTCCCCTTCATCCGCCGGATAGCCGATTGGTATTATTGCAACGGGCGCAATTCCCTCAGGAAGCCCGAGAACATCCCGGACAATGTTGTTGTTGAAGGAACCGACCCAGCAAGTTCCAAGGCCGATATCCGTTGCCGCAAGAAGGAGGTTCTCAATTGCGGCGGAGGTGTCGACAATGCTGTAGAAGTACTTGCCCCGGGCCCCGTATTTGACCGCGCTCCTTTCAGTGTCAGCGCAGGCGACAATCACATAGGGGGCGTCGGAAATAAAGTCCTGGGAGAGGGCGGCCGCTGCAAGCTGCTTTTTAGCAGTCGAATCCTCGACCAGTATGAATTCCCAGCTCTGGAGGTTTCCGGCGGAAGGCGCCCATCTTGCGGCATCAATCAGCCGGTAGATTGTCTTTATCGGGACTTTGTCGGGCTTGAAGGCTTTGACGCTTCTCCTTGCCTTGATTGCTGAAATGACATCCATCCAGGGAATTGGGGGGTTTTGGTATAAAACTCTTGGGGGCGGGAAAGCGACCTCGGGACCTATTCAGAGGACTGAGAGTATTGCCAGGGCTCCGAAGAACGCCTCAACCAGGAGAATTATTAGGACCACTTGGAGCTCAGTCAGCCGCCCTGCCTTCATTACAACATGGGTCAGGGACTGGGGAAATCCCTTGGGAGCAGAGAGGGTGCCGTCCCTCTGAAGAAGCCCGAAACTGGTTCCCTTGAATTTCGTCCTCGCTTTCAGGAAAAGCTCGATGAAATAGGGGAAGATCAGGATTACCCCGACCCTCTCGAGGTTTCCTATAATAACCGAAACCGCAAGGCTTCCTCCAATTACAAGGGTGCCGATATCTCCTGGGAACGTCTTTGCGGGGAAAATGTTGAATTTGAGAAAAGCCAAGAGGGAGAAAAAAACTATTCCTGAAATCAATGCGGAATAGAGCGATTCCGGCTGGCTTGAGAAAACCAAAAGGGAGACCAAAAAGACGGTCCCGTGCATCACGGCTCCGAGACCCGCTTCCAGGCCGTTTAATCCTGCGAGGATGTTTGTAGCGTTCGCAGCTCCGGTAATTCCCAAGGGAATTAGGAGTAGGGGATAGAGAAGGCCGAAATCGACTGCTCCGAAAAGCGGAAGGGAGACTGTCCTTGCCCCTTCCCGAAGCGCCATTAGGGGGAGGGCGCCCAAGACCGGAAGAAACGCTTTCGCGAGCTGGGGAAGCTGGAACAAGTCATCGACAATCCCGACAATTGAGACAACCAGGATTGATGCGAGGGCTCCGAAGAGGATTTCCAAAGGATATGCGTTCTTCGCAAGGGCTATTGCGACAGAAATTCCAAGGACAATTCCTGCGACAACTGAGAGCCCGCCCATTTCGGCGAGAACCGGCCTGTTTTTCTTCTGCATGTCCCGCCCGACAATCCCGACCCTTACCAATTCCCTTGAGACAATGGGCGTCAGGAAGAATGTTGTGAAAAACGATGCAACAAACGAGAGAGCGAGAAGGGCAATGTCTGAGACCATTGGCCAACAAATTGGCTCCTTTCTTTTTAAACACTAGTTTCCCGGAAAACCCCGTGTGCGGAATTTTCGGAGGGAACGGGGCCTCGAAAAGGGAACTCGCCCTCCTGAAAAGCTCCCTGAAAAACCGGGGGCCGGATTCTTCCGGAACCGCGACAATTGGCAAGCTCTCAATAGGGGAGAATAGGCTCTCAATTGTCGGGAACAGGAGGGCGAAACCGCCTTTCGTTTCAAAAGGGGGGAAAATATCCCTTGTCCATAACGGGGAATGGTATTTGTTTCCGGAGGAGCTCTCGGGAGAGACCGGAACCGATAGCGAGGCAATTGCCAACCTGATTGAAAAGAAAGGGGCGCGGGCGCTCTCTGAAATTGACGGCCCGTTTTCCCTGGCCTGGATTGAAAAGGGTCATATTTACACTGCCAGGGATTTCCTCGGAGTGCGCCCGCTTTTCCTAGGGGGGCGAATGTTCGCTTCCGAGGGGAAAGCGCTCCTCAAGGCAGGAGTTCCTTTGGGGGAAATAAGGAGGCAGGAACCTTGTACAATTTATCGGGACGGAAAATTTTTCAGCCGAATTCCTTTCAGGTTCCGAAAGCCGACCTGCACTTTGCCGGAACTAATTGAGGGGGCTGTTGAAAAAAGGGTTTTTGGCCTGGAGAGGGCGACAGTCGCATTCTCCGGGGGCGTTGATTCCGCAATTGTCGGAAAAATCGCCTCAGAGCGCCTGGAAAAGACGACTTGCATTGTCGCAGGAATTCCCGGCTCCCTCGATTTCGAACGGGCGGAGAATTCGGCGAAACTCTTGGGTCTGAATCTGAGGAAAATGGAGCTCAAAGTCAACGAGCGGACACTTGGAGAGGTCTCAAAAGCAATTGAGAGCGTCGACCCAGTCCAGATGGGAATTGCCCTTCCCCTCTATTCAATTGCGAAGAAAGCCAGAGGGAAAGTGATATTGACAGGTCAGGGGGCGGACGAGCTTTTCTGCGGATATCGGAAATACTATTCAGTCCCTGAAAAGGAGGCGGAAAAGCTTCACAAGAAAGACGTCCTCTCGATTGGGGAGAGGAACTGTGAGAGGGACGACCTCGCTGTCGGGCAGTTCGGGAAGGAACTGAGGCAGCCCTTCCTTGACCGGGAAATTGTGAATTTCGCATTGGGTCTGAAAATCGGAGAAAAACTTGCCGACAGGGAGAACCGGAAAATAATACTCCGGAGAGCGGCAGTTTCCCTTGGAATCCCCGAGAAAATCGCATTTGAGCCCAAAAAGGCAATCCAGTATTCAACAGGCGTAATGAGGGAAATTGAGAGGCTGGGAAGGCGGAGAGGCGGGAAACAATAAAAAGTCGGGGGTGAAATTACCCGGATGGATGTTTACGAGGCAGCTGAAAAGGTCATGCACGATGCGCTCGTCGTTTTCGACGGGGTGAAAAAGAGGCACAAGGGGAAGGCAAAAGTCAGGAGGCTTGTCATTGGCTTGGGGGAACTCTCCCCAATAAAGGTGAACGAGCTTGCTGATGCCCTCGCAACATTGATAGAGGGGAGCGAGATTGACAATGCGGAATTGGAAGTTGTCACAAGCCCCGGGGTCGTAGAGTGCATCTGCGGATTTTCCGGAAGGCCGACAGTCTTTGAGGTTGGAGAGGGAAAAGTCGTTGCCGAGTGCCCGAAATGCAGGAAAGTCGAGCTCTTGGTCCATGAGGGCAAGGGCGTTGAAATAAAGGAGATTATTGTCAATTAGATTCGGCAGTTCCTGAAAAGGTAGATTAACTGCGCCCCTATTGAGAGGGCTAAAAGAGGGACTGCGAAATCAGAAAGAATGTGTATTGTTCCTGCCGGGAGGAGGAATCCCAGGGCGGAGAGGGCAAGACCCCCGGAGCAGGAAGTTGCCGAAATCCCGCAGAGCTCAATTGAGACAATTCCGACAAGGGCGCCTAACGCCCCGAGAATCGATTCCCCTGAGGAGCGGAGAGTGAGGAACCTCTCCTTTGCCGAGAAAACAATGCAGGTTAGCGTAAGGGAGAATGCTGCAATGAAGAGGAGCGCCAAGGGAAGGAGGCTTGACGAATAGAGGGTCTTTGGAACGAGGAAATATCCCGCAATCCCTGAAAGGAGGAGAACTGCATTGCAGAGCGGGCTTTTTGCAAGAACTGAAAGCGGGATTTTGGGAGAGGGGTGGGG
>Ga0209835_1000221_pt1 | contig 40001 bp, 33 predicted proteins | sample LakKivwa52mmetaG_FD_184138 | JGI IMG/M metagenome (GOLD analysis project Ga0209835, IMG submission 184138) | Anoxic lake water microbial communities from Lake Kivu, Rwanda to study Microbial Dark Matter (Phase II) - Lake Kivu water 52m metaG... | ecosystem: Environmental > Aquatic > Freshwater >... | reverse complement strand
GGGCAGCCGGCTGGGTGGGCGCGGGCGAGCGCGATGGGGTTTGAAGCGTTTCTGGCGACTGTCCGCGTTGGCCTGATGCGGGGATGGAGGCTAGCCGTTGGTCTGGTAAAGATCCGGTTTCAGTATCCCCGTTGCGTAACTCCGCCGCCACGAGGAGAGGAGAAACTTGTGGAGGAGAAACTCGCGGCGGTTCTTTGCTTTGCGCAGCGGGGCTTAGGGATAGGAGGGGAGCGACTTGACTTGCGGTCGGCTGAGTCGGTTGTGGTGACAGAGGCGAAAAAGAAACAATCTGCCACTCGACCGGCGGATAGTAGATCACTTCACCGCTGGTCCAGCCTGGGGCGGCTGGGTAAGTCATGGCATAGGCGTACGGGTAGGCATACTGACCTTGCACGGTCAGGGGTAGAAACCCCAGCATGAACAGGACAGTATGTTTTCTTGGCACGCGTTTTTTAGCCCAGTAATTGGTTCAGGACATAGGGCAGGATGCCACCGGCATGGAAGTAGTCAACCTCAATGGGCGTATCCAAGCGAAGTTTAAGCGGTATCTCTCGACGATTATCGGGATGATCGTCCGCTGCATGGATGACGAGCATAACCTGTTGCTGCGGGGTGATGCCACCTTCCAGACCGACCAGATCGAAACTTTCATCCCCCTTTAAGCCTAAGGTCTGAGCATCGACGCCTGCCTCGAACTGGAGCGGAAGCACGCCCATGCCGGCCAGATTGGCGCGGTGGATGCGCTCAAAACTCTTGGCGACGACGGCTTTCACGCCGAGCAACTGGGTTCCTTTGGCGGCCCAGTCGCGCGATGAGCCGGTGCCATATTCCTCGCCCGCAAAGATCATCAGCGGCGTGCCGGCTGCCTGGTGTGTCATGGAAGCATCATAGATCGAGGTCTGTTCGCCATTGAGCAGCGTCACGCCGCCTTCGGAGCCCGGGATCATGAGGTTTTTGATACGCACATTGGCGAAGGTGCCACGCATCATCACCTCGTGGTTGCCGCGCCGTGAGCCGTAGCTGTTGAAATCAGCTTGAGCCACGCCATGCTCGACCAGGTATTTACCGGCCGGGGCGGCGGCCTTGATACTACCGGCGGGCGAAATGTGATCGGTGGTCACCGAGTCGCCAAACAGGGCCAAGGCCTTCGCGCCGCGCAGGGCGGGATTGGGCGTGGCCGGCGCAGCGAAGAACGGTGGCTCCTGAATGTAGGTGGATTTTGCGTCCCAGTCGTACACCAGACCGGCGGGCGCTGGTACGGCGTCCCAGAGTGGGTTGTCAGCCCCCACATTCTGATAGCTGCGATAGGCCGTGGCGTCCGCGGCCAGCGGCAGAAGGGCAGCAATCTCAGCGTTCGACGGCCATAGATCTTTCAGGAATACCGGCCCATTTTTTCCTTGGCCGATGGGGTCAACGGCGACATCGATATCGACCCGTCCAGCCAGTGCCAGCGCCACCACCAAGGGCGGCGACATGAGGAAATTGGCCTTTACATTCTGGTGCACACGGGCCTCGAAGTTGCGGTTTCCCGACAGCACGGAACAGGCGACCAGATCTTGGTCGAGAATTTCCTTTTCGATGGCTTCGGGCAGTGGACCGGAGTTGCCGATGCAGGTGGTGCAGCCAAAGCCGACCACATGGAAGCCAATTTGTTCCAGATAGCCGAGCAGGCCGGCGGCCTTGAGGTATTCGGTGACGGCGCGCGAGCCGGGGCCGAGCGAGGTCTTGACCTGTGCCGGCGGACGGAGGCCCAGTTCCACGGCTTTCTTGGCGACCAGTCCCGCCGCCAGCATGACGCCGGGGTTGGAGGTATTGGTGCAGGAGGTAATTGCGGCGATGACGATGTCGCCGTGTTGAAGACCGGTGCCGGTGCGGCCAGACTTCTTGGCATAGCCGCCTTCGGCCTTGGGCAGTTCCAGCAGAGTCTCGAAGGTTTCCTTCAGGGCATACAGGTTGATGCGATCTTGCGGGCGCTTGGGGCCGGCGACCGAGGGTTTTACGGTGGACAGATCCAGACGCAAGGTCTGGCTGTAATCACAATCGCCAGCCTTGGGGATGCCAAACAGTCCCTGCGCTTGGAAGTAGGCGCGGATTAGATTGACCTGTTCGGTCGAGCGGCCGGTGCTGGCGTAATACTGGCAGGTGGCTTCATCGACCGGGAAGAAGCCCATCGTGGCGCCGTATTCCGGGGCCATGTTGGCGATGGTAGCGCGGTCGGTGACACTTAGGGCCTGTGCGCCGTCGCCGAAAAACTCAACAAATTTGCCGACCACTTTGGCGCGGCGCAGCATTTCGGTCAGGGTCAGAACGATGTCGGTGGCGGTGATGCCCGGCTGGGCCTCGCCCGTAAGTTCGACACCGACCACATCCGGAGTCAGGAAATACACCGGCTGACCAAGCATCCCGGCCTCCGCCTCGATGCCACCTACGCCCCAGCCGACCACACCCAGACCGTTGATCATGGTGGTGTGGCTGTCGGTGCCGACTAGCGTATCGGGATAGGCGACGCCGTCTTTCTCCATGACGCCCCGGGCCAGGTATTCCATGTTCACCTGGTGGACGATGCCGACGCCCGGCGGCACGACCTTGAAAGTGTCAAAGGCCTGCATACCCCATTTCATGAACTGGTAGCGTTCGCGGTTGCGGGCAAACTCGATTTCCATGTTTTGTTGGAGTGCGGTTTGGGAGCCAAAGCGATCCACCTGTACCGAGTGATCGACGACCAGCTCGACCGGCGCCAGCGGCTCGATCTTCTTTGGATCGCGGCCGGCGCGCGCGGCGGCAGAGCGCATGGCGGCCAGATCGGCCAGCAACGGTACGCCGGTAAAGTCTTGCAGGATGATGCGGCTGACCACAAAGGGGATCTCTTCAACGCGGTTGCCGTTCGGCTGCCAGTTAGCCAGCTCGCGCACATGTCGCTCGCTAACTTTCACCCCATCGCAGTTGCGAAGCACGGATTCGAGCACGATGCGAATCGAGACGGGCAGGCGGGCGACTTTGCCGATGCCGGCCTTTTCGAGTTGCGGGAGAGAATAAAAGGTCGCAGTCTTACCTGAACCGGCGTTGAAGGATTGGCGAGTGTCGAAGAGGTTATGCATGATGAATGGCGAAAGTAGGACAATTCTGTGAAAAATGTTCTCTATTCTAACCGAGGCACAGGGAAGCGCATCCACCTTGAACGCGCCAGGGTGGCCTCCCTCGTCATGTGGCGGGATCTGTCCCCGCTCAGAACGCGGGGATTGCCTCGGCCGGTGAGATGGGCGCAGCCCCCCCGGCTGCGCGGGCAGCTGGAGTCTTGCGTTGGCAAAGGTTTAGAAGCGGGGGTCAGGCCGTAACGGGATGGCCTGGATTTTGGAGTTGCGCTTGTGCCGCGGCGAGGCGGGCGATGGGCACGCGCGGGCCGGAGCAGGATACATAGTTCAGCCCGATCGTATGGCAGAAGGCGATGGAACCCGGATGGCCACCGTGCTCGCCGCAGATGCCGATCTTGAGATCGGGACGCGTCTTGCGGCCTTCCGTCACCGCCAGCTTCATCAGTTCACCGACGCCCTTCTGATCGAGCACCTCGAAGGGGTTGTCTTGCAAGATCCCGACCGCGTTGTAATGCGGCAGGAACTTGTTCTCGGCATCCTCGCGGCTGAAGGAAAAGGTTGCCTGCGTCAGGTCATTGGTACCGAAGCTGAAGAACTCGGCGTCCTGCGCCATGCGGCCGGCCCGCAGGCAGGCGCGCACGACTTCGAGCATGCTGCCGAACTTGACGCCGACATTGATGCCGTGGGTCAGCTCGACGACCTTGTGGATGCGCTTTACATAGCTGTGGATGCGCTGCATTTCCTCGACGGTCGCGACCTGCGGCACCATGATTTCGGGATAGACCTCGAGGCCTTCCTTGGCACACAGCGCGGCGGCCTCGAGGATCGCCTGGATCTGCATCGAATACAGCTCGGGATAGGTAATGCCCAGGCGTACGCCGCGATGGCCTAGCATCGGGTTGACCTCGGACAGCGCGCGCACCTTCTTGAGCGTCTTCTCCTTTTTCTGGATGGCATCTTCCTCGAGGTGGCTGTCACGGAAGTCGGTCATGCTGCGGGAGAGCTTGTTCAAGCCGTCCGCATACTGCATGTAGAGCTTCGGGTTGAGCAGCTTGAGCGTCTCGGGCAACTCTTCGAGCGCCTTCAGGGAATCGCGCAGGTGGTGCAGGTGGGCGATTTCCAGTTCGAGCTGGGCGGCGGTCGGCAGGAACTCGTGCAGCGGTGGGTCCATCAAACGCACGGTGACCGGCAGGCCCTTCATCGCCTTGAAGATGGCCTTGAAGTCGGCGCGCTGGATCGGCAGCAGGCGGTCGATGGCGGCCTGGCGTTCTTCGAGCGTCTCGGCCAGGATCATTTCCTGCACGATCGGCAGGCGGTCGGTGGCGTTGAACATGCGCTCGGTGCGGCACAGGCCAATGCCCATGGCGCCGAATTCGCGGGCGCGGGCCGCGTCTTCGGGCGTGTCGGCGTTGGCCATCACCTTGAGGCGCGCGACCTGATCGGCCCACTTGAGCAGGGTCACCATGTCTTGATTGAATTCGGCCTGCACGGTCGGCACTTCGCCGGCATAGACCTTGCCGTTGCCGCCGTCGATGGTGACGACATCGCCTTCATGCAAGATGGTGTCGCCGATGCTGGCGCAGCGCTTGACATCGTCAATATGGATGGCGTCGCAGCCGGACACGCAGGGCTTGCCCATGCCGCGCGCGACGACCGCGGCGTGCGAGGTCTTGCCGCCGCGTGAAGTGAGGATGCCCTGGGCCTGGAAGAAGCCGTGGATGTCCTCCGGCTTGGTTTCCTCGCGCACAAGAATGATCTTCTCACCGGCATTGCCGCGCTGTTCGGCGCTGTCGGCGTCGAAGACAATCTTGCCGGAGGCGGCGCCGGGTGAGGCCGGCAGGCCGGTTGCCAAGGGCTTGCCCCGGAAGCTGGGTGCAAGTTGCGGTACCAGCAATTGTTCAAGCATGGCGGGATCGATACGCAACAAAGCCTTTTCTTTGCTGATCAGGCCTTCCTTGAACATTTCGACCGAGGTTCGCACCATCGCCTGGGCGTTCATCTTGCCATTGCGCGTCTGCAGGCAGTACAGACGCCCGCGCTCAATGGTGAATTCGAAGTCTTGCACCTCTTTGTAGTGAGTCTCCAATCGGCTCCGCAATTCGGTGAGTTGCCGGTAGATTTCCGGCATCTCCTGCTCCATTTCGGCTAGGGCTTTGGGCGTACGGATGCCCGCTACCACATCCTCGCCTTGGGCGTTGACCAGGTATTCGCCATACAGGCTGTTTTCGCCGGTACCTGGATTGCGCGTGAAGCCAACTCCAGTGCCGGAGTCATTGCCCATGTTGCCGAAGACCATGGTGCAAATGTTGACAGCCGTGCCACTGGCCATCGCAGGGGTGATCTTGAACTGTTTGCGGTAGTCGATGGCGCGTTTGCCGTTCCAGGAGCGAAATACGGCGCCGATGGCGATTTCGAGTTGTTGTGCGGGATCTTCCGGAAACGGCTGGCCCGTGTGCTTCTGAACGATGGCCGCGAATTGGTCGGCCAACTCAGCCAGATGTTCGGCGCTGAGATCGACATCCTGGGAAACGCCGGTCTTCTTTTTCATGGCGGCCATGGCCGCATCGAAATGCTCGTCGGATACGCCCAGGGCAATCTTGCCGAAAAGCTGGATAAAGCGGCGGTGGGCATCATAGGCAAAACGCGCATTACCGGTTTGCTTAATAAGGCCTTGCAATGTCGTTTTGTTGAGCCCAAGGTTAAGAACCGTGTCCATCATCCCGGGCATGGACATGGACGAGCCAGAACGCACGGAGACTAAGAGCGGATTCTCGGCACTCCCGAAAATCTTCCCGGCCTTTTGCTCGACCGCGTGCATGGCGGCCAGCACCGAGTCCATCAGGCCTTCGGGAAGATGGTCGTGCTTCAGATAGGCGAGGCAGGCCTCCGTGCTGATCACAAAACCAGGTGGCACATTGAGACCGATCTGCGTCATTTCACACAGATTGGCCCCCTTGCCACCCAGCAGCATCTTGTCTTTGCCGTCGCCCTCCTCGAAGGCAAAGATAAATTGCGAACCGGGTTTCATTTGCAAGTCTCCATGGGGGTTAATAGGGTAAAGATATACCATTTTCAGCTAGCAGCGTCGCTAATTCAACGGCCGACCTCACGCCCATTTTTTCAAAAACATGGGAGCGGTGTACCTCGACGGTGCGCATGGCAATGTTCAGCTCGTCGGCAATGATTTTGTTCATCTGGCCCTTGATAATGTGGGCCATGACCTCTTTCTCGCGACTGGTTAGGCTGCGGAGTCGATCGTGAATGGCATGGGATTGCTGGCCCCGCGCCCGGCGAGCCTCATCCCAGGCGAGGGCCTCGAGCACCCGATCGGCCAGTTCGTTGTCATTAAACGGTTTTTCAATGAAATCGAAGGCCCCTTGCTTGAGGACCTGGACGGCCTTGGAGAGTTCTCCGTGACCGGTCAGGAAGATGATGGGCATACGGCATTCCAAATCGCGTAGCCGATCAAATAGTTCAAGCCCCGTCATGTCCTGCATACGAATGTCAACGACCAGACAGCCCTGCATCTGTGGGTTGTAATCGCTGAGAAAGGCCTCGGCGCTACTCCAATCCTGGGAGGGGACGCCTCGGGAGCGCAGCAGCCAGGATAGGGCATCGCGTACGGCTGCGTCATCATCAATCAAAAAGGCAACACCGGAGAAGGTCGTCGGGGTCATGGGGATTTTTCGGAAGGCGTGCTAATGGGTAGGGATAGAGTGAAGATGGTGCCCCCTAGAGGGTTGGGCGCATGGCTTAATTGGCCCCGATGGGCCTCGACGACCGAGCGGCAGATGTTGAGACCAATGCCCAGTCCCTCAGGCTTGGTTGTAAAGAAGGGTTCAAATAAGTGTTTGGTATTTTCAGGCGAGATGCCTGGCCCCCGATCGCGGATCTCGATGCGCAGGGTGCTGCTATCCCCCGCATCGTTTCCATCCCGATAAGCGCTGACGCTTAAGGAGCAGTCTTGGCCTTGGATGGGCGTGCCACGCATGGCATCAATGCCGTTGCGCATCAAGTTGAACAGGGCTTGCCGCAACAGGGTTTTGTCGCCCTTTATAACGGGCAGATCGGGGGCGATATCCCGTTGAATGCAAATGCGATGGCGTTGCGCATCAATCTCGACCAAGTCGGCGACTTCATGAATGAGTAAACCCATGTCGCAGGGTTCAACCTTGGGCTCGGACCGGCGCATGAATTCATAAATGCGGCGGATGATGCGACCGGCCCGTTGCGACTGCTCTTGGACTCGGCTCAGGACCTCGCGAATTTCGGCCAGGTCGGTCTTGCCGGCATCGATCAGATTAATGGAGCCGGTGGTGTAGCTGGAGATGGCGGCGAGCGGCTGGTTGAGCTCGTGAGCAAGGCTGGAGGCCATCTCACCCATGGCAATCAGGCGGGTCGAAGTTTGCAGGCGCTCTTGCTGGAGCCGGAGCTGTTTTTCAGCCTCAAGGCGTTGCCGCATATGCCGGCGCAGGGCCCACAGACTCCATAGCAGTAACCCGGCCAGAAGGATGAGGGTGGCAGAAAGGAACTTGCCAGACAGCGGGATGGGAGGGCGTATGGGGGCGGCCCAGAGGGACAGGCCATGGCCTGGGGGGTCAAATGCGAGACTGTGACTGATGCTTGAGGTCTGGGTCTCCAGTTGTGAGCGTTTGGCAAGCGTCTTTCCACTCAGGTCAGTGAAGCCAATATGATTGCGTTGGGCGAGCCACCAAGGCACCACATCATCCAGTATCTTGGCAAAGGAGTAGATGCCGAGCATGGCCCCGGCAGGTCGACTGGGCTGATTAGGCTGGCTGGCAAGTGTTTGGATGGGAACCAGAACCGAAAACAGCCACTCTCCGCCGGGGTCGCGAAAGGCGGGCCCGTACACCGGTTTATGCAGGGCGTGCATTAAGCGCAAGCTGTCGTCCAAGCGGGGCATCAGCCCGGCAGGTAGGGGTGGGCGCGTGCCGGGAGTGCGGGCGCGTCCAGATTCGAGATGGGCGATGTGTCGAAGACCGGTGTTGTTGGCCAGCAAGATGCGTGCGTAGGCATCAAAGTGGTGGGCATTCTTGAGCTGTTCCGGACGAATATTGCCCAGCAATTCCTCGTTGTGTTGGAGGTTGAAACGCAAGCTTTGTTCCAGCCAGAGGACATCACTGATCAGGGTGGATTGTTCCACTTCGCGATCGGCCCTTGCAGATAGCCACAGTTGGGTACCGACGGTCATGACCAGAAGAACAAAGGCGAGCCTAGGCAACCACCAGAGCCAGTAGCGGCGGGAATGTGTGTCTAGAAGGTGGGCCGATGGCATCATATGGGCTATGGTAATTCGGGGCACGGATTTTTATGCTTAAGTTTTTTGGATTTAGTTTTGCGGTTATCCACAATATTGGCCCCGCGGAGCTGCGGCGGAAAATGGCTACCGCTACAGATGGCCCTTGCGGCCGATAATCCCAATCGTTTTGACAGACCAAGGAGACGCACAATGAAACTAAAACGCTATTCCACCCTGATGGCCTTCGCACTGGGTCTTGCTTTTGGCGTTGCCCAAGCGGCTGACCCCATCGTTATCAAGTTTTCCCATGTGGTGGCTGCGGCTACTCCCAAGGGCAAGGCGGCTGACTACTTTGCCAAGCTGGCGGGGGAGAAGACCCAGGGTCGCGTCAAGGTTGAGGTCTACCACAACAGCACCCTGTACAAGGACAAAGAAGAGATGGAAGCCCTGCAGATGGGCGCCGTGCAGATGCTGGCCCCCTCGTTATCCAAGTTCCGCCCGCTGGGCGTGAAGGAGTTCGAGGTCTTCGATCTTCCCTTCCTTTTTGACGATTACACCGAGCTGCATCGCGTTACCCAGGGCCCGATCGGTCAATCCCTGCTTAACAAACTGGAGCCAAAGGGAGTCAAGGGGTTAGCGTATTGGGATAACGGTTTCAAGTCCTTTTCGGCCAACCGTCCCCTCCATGATGTGGAGGATTACAAAGGTCTGAAGATGCGCATTCAGTCGTCCAAGGTGCTGGACGCTCAGATGCGAGCCCTGGGCACGATCCCTCAGGTCATGGCCTTCTCTGAGGTCTATCAGGCCTTGCAAACGGGCGTGGTGGATGGCACCGAAAACCCGATCTCCAACCTCTATACCCAGAAGATGCATGAGGTTCAAAAACACCTGTCGCTGACCAATCACGGATATCTGGGATACGGGGTTATCACCAACAAAAAGTTTTGGGATGGCCTGCCGGCCGATGTGCGTGGTCAGTTGGAGGCGGCCATGAAAGAGGCCACGGCGTATGCTAACAAGATTGCCAAGGATGAAAATGATGACGCGCTGGCGGCTGTCCGCAAGTCTGGCAAGACCCGCATCTATACCCCGTCGGGTGGGGATCGGAAGGCCCTGAAACGCGCGCTGTTCCCGGTGCACAAGGAATTTGCCCCGAAGATTGACGAGGCCCTGGTCCAGTCTATTTACAAGGAAACAGGGTTCGATCCCGCGAAGTTGTAATGGATCTCAGCCAGTGATGATTGAGTGGCCTGCTATGGGGGTAACCTGTGAATAGGCTCCTGAACCGCTTGGAAGAGGTGTTGGTCATCGCCTTTATGGCGCTGGCCACACTCATTACTTTCGCTGCTGTCTTGCACCGTTACCTGTCTGGCGTGGCGATTCCAGTCGTGCAGGACTGGTTGCTGGGATTGCGCTTCTCGTGGTCACAGGAATTGACCATCATCCTCTTTGTGTGGATGGCCAAGTTTGGAGCGGCCTACGGGGTGCGAACGGGTATCCATGTCGGGGTGGATGTGTTGCTCAACCGTTTGCAGGACCGGCCGCGGCGGGTATTCATCTTGTTTGGGTTGTTCGCCGGCGCCCTGTTTACCGGCATTATCGGCTCGCTGGGTGCGCATTTCGTCTGGGAAAACGGCGCACACTACAGCTTCTTCAAGTTGTTTGGCATGGAAATGGGCGATCTTTACGAGGGCCCGACCACCCCCGATCTTGAGTGGCCGACCTGGATCGTCTATTCCGCGATTCCGCTGGGCTCCTTCCTGATGTGCTTCCGCTTCCTGCAGGTAACGGTGAGCTTCATGCGTACCGGGGAGCTGCCGCACCACGATCATGGCCACGTTGATGGCATCGAGGATGAGAAACTTCCGGTAGATGCCAACCCCTACGGCATGGATGATGATCTGCACATGCGTGATCTCAAGCACAAGCAGATTGACGACCGGATAGAGAAGGGAGACGGCAAATGAGCGCCGCTGTCATCTTCCTGCTGCTGGCCCTGTTGATGCTCACTGGCATGCCGGTGTCGATCTCGCTCGGCCTGACGGTGCTGACTTTCCTGTTCGCTTTCACCGAGGTGCCGCTTGAAGCCGTGGCCTTGAAATTGTTCACCGGCATCGAGAAGTTCGAGATCATGGCGATCCCGTTCTTCATTCTCGCCGGCAATTTCCTCACCCACGGCGGGGTGGCGCGGCGCATGATCAACTTTGCCACCTCGATGGTCGGCCACTTTCGCGGCGGCCTGGGCATGAGTTCGGTGTTCGCCTGTGCTCTGTTCGCCGCTGTGTCCGGGTCTTCGCCGGCGACTGTGGTGGCGATCGGCTCGATCATGTTGCCTGCAATGCTCAAGGCAGGATATCCGAAAAAATTCGGGGTCGGCGTGATCGCCTCTGGCGGCGGATTGGGCATCCTGATCCCGCCGTCCATCGTCATGGTGATGTATGCGGTATCGACCAACAGTTCGATTGGTGCGCTGTTCATCGCCGGCGTGATTCCAGGCCTGTTGCTGGCGTTGATGCTGGGGCTGTGCACCTGGTGGGTGGCCCATAAAGGTAATTACCCGCGCGAGCGGGCGCATTCCTGGGGCGAGCGGTGGGCGACCTTCCGCAAGGCGATCTGGGGACTGTTGCTGATTGTCGTGGTGATCGGCGGCATCTACAGTGGCTTGTTTACCCCAACGGAAGCGGCGGCGATGAGCGCGGTCTACGCCTTCGTGATTGCCGTCTTCGTGTACAAGGACCTGAAAATGTCCGATGTGCCGAAGGTGCTGCTGAATTCGGCGAACATGAGCGCGATGCTGCTCTACATCATCACCAATGCGGTGCTGTTCTCGTTCATCCTCACCAACGAGCAGATTCCGCAAGGCATCGCCGAGTGGATTCAGAATTCGGGCATGGGCGTGATCGGCTTCCTTATCGCGGTGAACATCTTGCTGCTGGTGATGGGCAGCTTCATGGAGCCTTCGTCGATCATCTTGATCACGGCGCCGATCCTGTTCCCGATTGCCATGAAGCTGGGCATTGACCCGATCCATTTCGGCATCATGATCACGGTGAATATGGAGATCGGCATGATCACGCCGCCTGTCGGCCTGAACCTCTACGTGGCCAGCGGCATCGCCAGGATGGGGCTGACCGACTGCGCCAAGGCGGTCTGGCCGTGGCTGCTGACGATGCTGATCTTCCTGGGTCTGGTGACTTATTGGCCCAACCTCTCCCTCTGGCTGCCACGCACGCTGGGGATGCTCTCTTGATATTGCTGAAGCTCATTCATGACCGACCTGAAATCCCGCGCCCTGGCCTATCACGAATTTCCCAAACCCGGGAAGATCTCCGTCGAATCCTCCAAACCCTGTGTTAGCCAGGCGGATCTTTCCCTCGCCTACACCCCGGGGGTCGCCGAACCGGTCCGCGCCATCGCCCAAGACCCGGCCAACGCCTACCGTTACACCAATAAGGGTAATCTGGTCGCGGTGATTACCGACGGTACAGCCATCTTGGGTTTGGGCAACTTGGGGCCGCTGGCTTCCAAGCCTGTTATGGAAGGCAAGGGCATTCTGTTCAAGCGGTTTGCCGGCATTGATGTGTTTGATATTGAGGTCGCTGCACCCTCCGTGGCCTCTTTCATCGAGACGGTGGTCAACATCGCGCCGACTTTCGGCGGAATCAATCTGGAGGACATCGCCGCGCCGCATTGCTTTGAGATTGAAGAAGCCCTTAAAAAGCGCCTGGATATTCCGGTGTTTCATGACGATCAGCATGGCACGGCCGTGGTGATGTGCGCCGGGCTACTGAACGCCCTGGAGGTTCAGAACAAGGCCTTGACCGACATCAAGCTGGTTTGCCTCGGCGCCGGTGCGGCGGGTTTGGCGTGTATGCGCTTGTTGATTGCCATGGGCGGCAATAAGGCGAACATGACCTTGGTCGATTCCAAGGGCGTTATCCATAGCGGACGCACGGATCTCAACGCGCACAAACAAGAATTTGCTCAGGCGACCGAGATGCGCACCCTGGCCGAGGCCATGACGGGTGCGGATGTTTTTATCGGCGTGTCGGGGCCGAATTTGGTGACGCAGGCGATGGTAAAAAGCATGGCGGCTCGGCCGATCCTGTTTGCCATGGCCAATCCCGATCCCGAGATCAGTCCGGCAGAGGTCCATGCGGCACGCGATGATGCCTTGATGGCCACGGGGCGTTCCGATTACCCCAATCAAGTCAACAATGTGTTGGGGTTTCCCTACATTTTCCGGGGCACTTTCGAGGCCCGCGCCAAGGCCATAACCCAGCCAATGATGATTGCGGCGGCTAAGGCGCTGGCGGAGCTGGCGCGCGAGCCGGTGCCGACGGAGGTGTTGGCGGCCTACAACCTCGATCAGCTGGCTTTTGGCCGGAACTACATCATCCCCAAGCCCTTCGACCCCCGCCTCATTGAACGCATTCCGCGGGCAGTGGCGGCGGCGGCTCAGACCTCGGCTTGAGTGGCTTGAGCGACCAATTTCCTCATGTCCCGTAAGCGTCCCTTTTATCTCAACCTGTTGCAGATCTGGCTTCCGGTCGGTGGTTATGTCTCCATCCTGCATCGGGCTAGCGGTGTGCTGTTGAGTCTGGCAATCCCGGCCCTACTCTGGCTTTGGTCGCTGTCGTTGAGTTCGGTCGAGGGGTTTGCTCTCGTGCAAGGTATGTTGCGCGGCGGGCCGGGCTTGGTGCTGGGCCTCGTTTTGTTGTGGGCCTTCCTGCATCACTTGCTGGCCGGGCTGCGCCATCTTGGCTTTGACCTTGGTTGGGGCGAATCCCGTTTGGCCGCGCGCCGCTCAGCCTGGCTGACGCTACTCTTTTCCCTGGTGATCTTGCTGGGTTTGACCCTGTCATGAGCGCCGCCAAATGAGAAAGATCCCATGAGACACGCGGGTGGTGCGCGCAGCGGACTAACGATCTGGATGTTGCAGCGGGTCAGTGCCGTGTGGATGGTGTTGGTGGCCCCTTTCGTTGCTTGGGTGTTTCTGGCCGGTCCTTCGGAATACGCCGCTTGGGTCGCCCTGTTTCAACCGCTCTACGCCAAGCTGGTTGCCCTTTTGACCGTGGCCGCTTTTCTGGTCCACGCTTGGATCGGCTTGCGTGAGGTGATGATGGATTATGTTCAGATCATGGCCTTGCGCCTGCCTCTTCTTTTTGCTTTTCTGATGGGCGGCTTGCTGTGTTTTGGCTGGGCCGCACACATCCTTTGGAGCCTCGTATGAGCCGTCCCCTTGCCTACGCCAAGCGGTCCTTTGACGCGGTGATCGTTGGTGGGGGCGGGGCGGGTCTTCGCGCGGCGCTGACCCTGGCCGAGGCAAACCTCAAAGTGGCGCTGATCTCGAAGGTGTTCCCGACCCGCTCGCATACGGTCTCGGCTCAGGGTGGCATTACTGCCGCGCTGGGCAATGTCGATGCTGACAACTGGCACTGGCACATGTACGACACCGTCAAGGGCTCGGACTATCTGGGTGACCAAGATGCCATCGAGTTTATGTGCCGCAATGCACCTTCGGCCGTGTATGAGCTGGAACACATGGGCTTGCCATTCTCGCGTCTCGAAACGGGCAAGAACGCCGGCAAGATTTATCAGAGGCCTTTTGGGGGACAATCCAAGAATTTTGGAGGTGAGCAGGCCGTTCGTACTTGTGCCGCCGCTGACCGTACCGGCCATGCCCTGCTGCACACCCTGTATCAGCGCAACATTGCAGCCCGCACGCAGTTTTTCGATGAGTTTTTTGCCCTTGATCTGATTCGCAACGACGAGGGTACCGTCACCGGCGTGCTGGCGTTGGAGATCGAGACCGGCGAGCCGTGGCTGTTCGAAGCCCGTACCACGCTGTTGGCGACCGGTGGGGCCTGTCGCATCTTCCGGCATTCGACCAATGCGCATATCAATACCGGTGACGGACTTGGCATGGTGTTGCGCGCGGGTCTGCCGCTCGAAGACATGGAGTTCTGGCAGTTTCACCCCACCGGCATCCCCGAGGTGGGTAGCTTGATCACCGAGGGCGTGCGCGGCGAGGGCGGCTACTTGATCAACAAGGATGGCGAACGCTTCATGCCACGCTACGCTCCGAACGCCCAGGATCTGGCTTCGCGTGATGTCGTCTCGCGGGCCATTGCACAAGAGATCTTGGCGGGGCGCGGTTGCGGTGAGCAGGGTGATTATGTGTTGCTGAAGATTGACCATATCGGCGCCGACACGATCAAGGAAAGGTTGCCCGGAATTCGTGAGTTGTCGATGCAGTTTGCCGGTGTTGACCCGTGTGTGGCGCCCATGCCGGTGACGCCGACCGCCCATTACATGATGGGCGGTATCCCCACCAATCTGCACGGCCAGGTGGTGGCGCCAGTGCGGCATGGCCCGGAAGAGCCGGTGCCGGGGCTGTACGCGGTCGGCGAATGCGCCTGTGTGTCGGTGCATGGGGCTAATCGGCTGGGCGGGAATTCGCTACTCGACTTGGTGGTGTTTGGCCGCGCCGCTGGGCAGCATATGCTTGAGTACCTGCGCGAGAACCCGATCCCGCAGGCCACCGCCCAGGACAAGGTCGATGCCGCCTTGGCCCGTCTCGCGCGCTGGGATGCTCCACGCGGGAGCGAGCGAGTTGCCACCCTGCGCACGGACATGCAGCGCATCCTGCAGACGCACTGTGGTGTGTATCGCCGGGATGACCTGATCCGGGCCGGGATCGAAAAATTGACTGAGGTCGAGGCCCGCCTGGAAGGCGCCTACATTGAAGACCGGAGCCGCTATTTCAATACGGTGCGTCTGGAGGCGCTGGAGCTTGAAAACTTGTTGCCCATCGCCCGCGCCACGCTGGTTGCGGCCTTGGCCCGCACCGAGAGTCGCGGCGCTCATGCCCGCGAGGACTTTCCGGAACGCGATGATGCGCACTGGTTGCGTCACTCGCTCTACACTCGGGAGGGTGATGGGCTGGATTACAAGCCGGTACGCTTGAAACCGTTGACCGTGCCGACTTTCCAACCCAAGGCGAGGACTTATTGATGCGTTTCTCGATCTATCGCTATAACCCGGAAACGGACGAGAAACCCTTTATGCAGGCCTATGAGATCGCCTTCGATCCGCGTGGCAAGAAGGTGCTTGATGCCTTGCTTGCGCTCAAGGAGGTGGATGAAGGTTTATCTTTCCGCCGCTCTTGTCGTGAAGGGGTGTGCGGTTCCGATGGCGTCAATGTCAACGGCCGCAATGTGCTGGCCTGCATCACGGATCTGGAGGGGCTGAAAGAACCGGTCACAATTCGTCCCTTGCCGCGTCTGGCTGTGATTCGCGACCTGATCGTGGACATGGAGCAGTTTTATCAGCACTACCGCGCGGTCAAGCCTTATCTCATTAATCTGGACCCCGAACCGGAAAACGAACGCCTGCAAACAGCGACCGAACGCGCCCTGCTTGATGGCCTGTGGGAGTGCATCCTGTGTGGCTGTTGCACGACTTCCTGCCCCTCCTTTTGGTGGAATCCGGAGCGCTTCCTTGGGCCATCGGCTTTGCTGCAGTCGGCCCGCTTCTTGCTCGACAGCCGTGACCAGGCCACCGATGCCCGGCTTGACTTCCTCGAAGATCCGTATCGGCTGTTCCGCTGCCACGGCATCATGAGTTGCGTCGAGTCCTGTCCCAAGGGTCTCAATCCGACGGCGGCCATCGGCAGGATCAAGCAGCTTCTGGTGGATCGCAACCTCTGACGCAAGGGCCGATGTCTGCATCGTGTGACCGGGCCCGATTACGCTGGCGGTGTCGGCGTGGCATGCTGGAGCTGGATGCCTGGTTGACGCAGTTTCTTGATCGCAATGCGTTCCTGAATGAGCTAGACTGCGCACGCCTGTTGCGTTTGCTGGACGCCGAGGATGATCAGCTCTATGACTGGTTGCTCGGTCGAAGAGCTGCACCTGGAGAGTGGGCTGATTTAGTAGCACGGATACGAAAGATTTCATGATGAGTGACACCAAACCGACCGCCTTTATCACTTTCAGCGATTCAGATCAGCGCATTGCTCTGCCCATACTGGAAGGGAGCTTGGGGCCGCGCTGCATCGATATCCGGCAGTTGGGCAGCCAGGGCTATTTCAGTTTTGACCCGGGTTTTCTGTCGACGGCGAGTTGCAGCTCGGACATCACCTATATCGACGGTGATTTGGGGTTGCTCTATTACCGTGGCTATCCGATTGAGCAATTGGCGGAGTCGGCTGATTTTCTCGAGGTAGCCTACCTGCTGCGCCATGGCGAGTTGCCTACAGAGGCACAACGGACTGGGTTTGACTCCGTGATCCGGCACCACACCATGATTCATGATCAGATGAATTATTTCTTCCGGGCCTTCCGGCGTGACGCCCATCCGATGGCGGTGATGGTGTCAGCAGTGGGGGCCTTGTCGGCGTTTTATCAAGATTCAGCCGAGGTGACAGATGCGGGTCAGCGCGAGATCTCGATGGATCGCTTGCTGGCCAAGATCCCGACCATTGCCGCCTGGAGCTACAAGTACAACCGGGGCGAACCGTTTGTTTATCCGCAGAATCGGCTGTCCTACGCGGCCAACTTTCTGTACATGTTGCACGCGACGCCATGCGAGCCGTATGAGCCCAATCCGGTCGCCGTGCGTGCGCTGGACCGGATTTTTATCCTTCATGCCGACCATGAGCAGAATGCCTCGACCTCGACGGTGCGTACGGCAGGCTCCAGTTATGCCAATCCGTTTGCCTGTGTTGCAGCGGGTATCGCCAGTCTGTGGGGACCGTTACATGGCGGGGCCAACGAGGCCGTGCTGAGAATGTTGGAGGAGATCGGTGATGTCTCCCGAATCGGCGAATACATCGCCCGTGCCAAGGACAAGTCGAGCGGTTTCCGTTTGATGGGTTTTGGGCATCGCATCTACAAAAACATGGATCCGCGTGCCGCGATCATGCGTCGCACTTGTCACGAGGTTCTGGATGAACTGGGCCTGCATGACGATCCCCTGTTCAAGATCGCCCTCAAGCTGGAAGAGATCGCTTTGGAAGACGAGTACTTCATCAAGAAAAAGCTCTATCCCAATGTGGATTTTTACTCCGGTATCGTCTTACGCGCGCTAGGGATCCCGACTTCGATGTTTACCGCTATCTTTGCCCTGGCCCGCACCGCCGGCTGGACGGCGCAGTGGAACGAGATGGTGTCGGCCAAGGACCACAAGATTGCCCGTCCGCGCCAGATTTATACCGGAGCGGTGCGCCGTGAGTTTGTGCCCGTCAAAGAACGGCGCTCGCGGCGTAAATAGGTCATTTGAAGGCTGGTTTTTCGAGGCATCCCGTTCAGATGAATGCGCCCACAGAACTGAGAACAGCCTACTTTGCGGGTAGTCTGGCCTATCTGGAGGCGCTTGAGTCGCCCTCTCCTGACCCCCGTCCAATCGGCGTTCAGCCCGCTGCGGAGGTTGCTGTTTTCTGTATGCCCTTGCTGGCTCAGGTGGGGGTGTTGCATCTCATCGAGGCTTGGCGTACGCATGGTTTTCACAGTGCCGATCTTGACCCCTTGCGTTTACATGAACCCCAGCATCTAGCTGAGCTTGACCCGGCACGACACGGCCTGACGGCTGACGATCTGGATCAGGAATTCGAGACGGGAAATCTGGGCGGGCCGGCGCGCGATACCCTGCGCGGTATCCTAGAACGCCTGAAAGTGGCCTATGGCGGCTGTTTGTCGGCTGAACTGGGGCATGTCTCCGATCCTCAGCGGCGCGGCTGGCTTCAGTCGCGCTTAGAGGGGCCTTGTCCGCTTCCCTTGACGGCGGATGAACAGCGTGGCCTGTTGGTGCAACTGACGGCGGCCGAGACCCTGGAGCGCTTGATTCATACCCGCTATGTGGGCCAAAAGCGATTTTCGCTGGAAGGCGGCGAGTCCCTTCTGCCGTTATTGCATGAAATTGTGGCTTGGGCGCCGCGTCTTGGCGTGGCAGAGATCGGCTTGGGAATGAGTCATCGGGGGCGCCTTAATGTATTGCAGAATCTGCTCGGACGCTCAGTTTTTGACCTGTTCCGCAGCGCTCATGACGACACGCCGGTGGATGGTCGGGGCGGTGATGTTAAGTATCACCAAGGGTTCACCGCGCAGGTGACCGGGCAATATGGTTCGGTGCGAGTGGCGCTGTCCTTTAATCCCTCGCATCTGGAAATCGTGTCCCCGGTGGTGGAAGGCTGGGTGCGCGCCCGCCAAGAGGCGCTGGATGACCTTGAACGCAACCGCGCCATGGCGGTGGTGGTGCACGGCGACGCGGCGTTCGCCGGGCAGGGGGTGGTGATGGAGACCCTCAACATGGCGGCGACCCGGGGCTTTACCACGGGTGGGACGATCCACATCGTTCTCAACAATCAGATCGGTTTCACCACCTCGGATCCGCGAGATACCCGCTCCAGTCTGTATTGCACCGATGTGGTCAAGATGGTTGAGGCGCCCATCCTGCATGTCAACGGCGACGATCCGGAGGCGGTAGTGCGAGCGGCGCGTATTGCTTTGGAATATCGCATGGCTTTCCATGCCGATATTGCCATCAATCTGGTTTGCTACCGTCGCCTGGGTCATAATGAGCAGGACGAGCCGATGGTGACGCAGCCGTTAATGTATCGGGCGATCAAAGGCTTGCCATCCACTCGCGAGCGCTATGCGCAACGCTTGGTGGTTGCGGGTGTGTTAAGCGATGCCGCCGAGGCGGAGGCCTTGGTTGAGGCCTATCGGCAGGATTTGGATGCTGCGCCGGTTGCGCCACCTCCACCAACGCTTAGTCAGTGGGACGCCTTCAGAAACAAAACTTGGCGCGCGCCTGGCGAGACCGCCGTAGTGCGGGCACGCCTGGAGACGCTCGGCCAAACCTTGGCGCAGATTCCTGAGGCGCCTTTTGTCCTGCACCCGCGTGTCCTGGCGGTGCAGACCTCGCGCCGGAAGATGGCCTCAGGAGAACAGGCGCTCGATTGGGGCATGGCGGAATTACTGGCTTATGCCAGCCTGCTTGAAGATGGCTATAGCGTGCGCCTCACCGGCCAGGACAGCGAGCGGGGAACCTTTTCCCACCGTCATGCGGTGTTGCATGATCAGAATCGAACCGAGCGTGCCCGCGGGGTTTTTGTTCCGTTGCAGACGATAGGGCAGGGACGCGCCCGTTTCAATGTGATCAATTCCTTGTTGTCTGAAGAGGCGGTGTTGGCCTTCGAATATGGCTATGCCGGTGTGGCCTCGGCCGATACACTCGTGCTCTGGGAGGCGCAATTCGGTGATTTCGTCAACGGTGCGCAGGTAGTCGTTGACCAGTTCATCGCCGCTGGCGAGACCAAGTGGGGTCGGCTTAGCGGTCTTACGCTGTTGTTGCCGCATGGGTATGAGGGGCAAGGGCCGGAGCATTCCTCGGCGCGTATTGAGCGTTTCTTGCAACTGGCCGCCGAAGACAATATGCAAATCGTGCAACCTAGCCTGCCAGCGCAGTTTTTCCATCTTTTGCGGCGTCAGATGCGGCGCCCCTATCGCAAACCGCTGATTGTTTTTACGCCCAAGAGCCTGTTGCGTCATCCCTTGGCGGTGTCGTCGTTGGCAGATCTTGCGAGCGGGGCTTTTCAACCGATTCTCGACGATTACGCCGCAGAAGATCCGGGCCGGGTGCGTCGTGTGGTTTTGTGCAGCGGCCGGGTCTATTTTGATCTCGTTGCTGCCCGCCGTGAGCGGGGCCTCGAGTCGGAGATTGCGCTGCTGCGGATGGAACAGTTCTATCCTTTCCCCGACGAGGAATTTCTTTCGGCCATTGAGCACTATCCCGAAGGGGTGGAGATTGTTTGGGCGCAGGATGAGCCGAAGAATCAGGGGGCATGGCCTTATGTCCTGCGTCAGTTTCTGCGTTTTGGCCTAACTTGGCGCTATGCCGGGCGACCTCATTCAGCCTCTCCGGCGACGGGTTATGCAGCGGAACACAAGCGTCAGTTGCAGGCGCTAATTGATGCGGCGCTGGGCTAGTCCGGCCGGACTTTAAGCAGGTGCTCGGCCAGATCGCCGCGTGCAACGATCTGCTTGCGCCAGGACAGGGCCTGCACCGTAAGCGTGGCAAGATCCTCCAAGGACGGCGGGGTTAGCTGGGGTGATTGCCCTGGAGTCCCACCGCGACTGAGGGCGTGATGCCGGGTGTAGACGGATTGGACCAGCGCGTCAGTTAACCCGTGCGTGTAGTGATTCAGGAAGGCATCCAGCTTGACGAGATGGGTCCCTTCGGCTTGCACATAGGGCTGCCAGAGCAGCGGCCGGCCGGCAAGTTGGGCGCGCACGAAGGAATCTTCTCCGCGCACGATATTGAAATCGCAACTCCACAAGAGACGATCGTAGTCGTTCTGGGTCAGCCAGGGCAGGACCCGCAGTTCGAGTGAGCCGAGTTGGAGCGTCGCACCGGGGGCGAGGTGGGCCTGACCCAGATGGCGGGCGACGCGCTTGGCAAGACGAGGCAGAGCCGGAGTAACAAAGGTCAGAATGCGCCAACCGGGAGCGCGCTCCGCGCTGCAGGTGTCGATCAAACCGTCCAGCGCGGCGCTGTCATAACTAAACAAGCTCATCAAGCGCCGGCCATCATCGCGGATGCCCAGCTTGGCAAGGAAGGTGGTGCGCTCGAAACGGGACCATTCCTGGCTTAGATTGGGCTCCATAATCACCCCGCCGGTACCGGGTGTGACGCCGGGAAAATAAAAGTGTTCGCTAAGCGGCAGGCGGGGGTGGGGCGAGGTCAGGCCATGACAACCGGTGGCCCAGTCCTCGGCCGTGAGATATTCGAGATTGATCCAGACGGGCGCGATGGGCTGGCTGGCCATGGCCTCAAGATAGGGCTCGGGCAGGCGAGTGCCGAATAGAGCGATGACACGGCGGGCCGGGGTGATGGCTGGGAGGCGGTCGGGCCAAGGCTCGGGCCAGGGGTGAATGGCAAAGTGCTGGGCATCGTCCGGTTGTCCCAAGGCCGGAATCTGGTCCATCCACAGGCGCACGCTTTGGCCTAGGTTGGCTAGGCGCCGCGCCAGTCGCAACGCGACCCCGGCGTCACCAAAGTTGTCGATGACGCGGCAAAAAAGATCGATGGAGGTGGCGCTATGGGTTGGGATATCAGGTTGGATCGACAGCAGCGGGCAGGGCGATCTTTCCGTCGCGACTGTAGCGATAATCGTTAAAAATGTGTTCGGCGCTCAGGAGTTGATAATCGCCGTCCGCATTTTTGATACTGGTGTCTTTGAGACGCCAAGTCGTTTGGCCACAGGTCCAGATGTCGAAGTTACGCATATGCGTGCACAGGCAGGTCTTGTCCGGAACGGAGATTTTCTCGCCTGGATGGGCCTCCAGCTCGCGGAAATAAGCGTCAATGTAGGCACAGTGCCCGCTGCTGTCGAGGATATAGCCATAGGCCTCGCAGTTGGGACGGATGCCGGAGGCAATACCGGGGCTGTTTTTGAGCATGCGCATCGGGTAGCCGGTGGGGGAGATTTGGTTGACCTCGATGTTCGCTTCGCTGGTTTTGAAGTATTCCTGTTTGACATCGTCGGGCAAACCACACTCGGCGCTGACGGTGAAACGGGTGGCGACCTGAACGGCGGCGCTGCCGGTCTCCAGGAAGCGGATGGCATCGCTGCCGGTAAAAATGCCACCTGCCGCGATCAGCGGGATGTCGAGATGCTCGGTGGTCATCCAGGCTCGGATCTCGGCGATGATGGTCGCCAGGTCAAATTGCGCCCAGTCCATGCCAAAACCGAGGTGTCCACCGGCCAGCGGACCCTCGACCACCACATAGTCCGGCATGCGACCGGTGCGCGCGGATTTTTTCAGGAAGAGTTGCAGGGCCCGCAGGCTGGAAACGATGATGCCGAGCTTGGCGTCACGAAAACGGGGGTGATCCTCGATCAAAGCGAAGGACCCCAGATGCAGACCAGCGGCAAGGGTGATGCCATCGATTCCGGCATCAAGGGCGGCGACGAGACGCGTTTTGAGCGTCTCTTTAGGAGCATTCATGGAAAGTTTTTCCATGCAGTTGATGAATACCATGCCGTTGCCTCGCTTGGCGGTCATGGTACGGTCAACATGCCAGCGGGTTGCCTCGGTCAGCATGCCGAGGTCGAATTGGACGACGGATTTATCGCTGCTCTCGACATTGAATTTGTAGTGTTTGAGCTTGTCCTTGGTATAGCGGGTCTTGATATGCCGATCCGAGACGGTCGGTACCATGGCATCAGAGATATGGCCAACACCGCCCAGACGCGCAGCCTCCAGAGCGAGTTCGGTTGAGGAAATATCGACACCCATGCCGCCAATCATGATAGGTACCAGATCTAGGTTGCCTAATCGCAGGCGGAAATCATCTACGCATTTCATCAGCACATTCCATTTCTCAAGGGGTGTCGAGCCCTTTATAACCACGGCAGACACCGGCGATGCAAGGGCTGCATGATAATATTTCGCTACGGTTACGGCCAGCGACGATTTCAGTCCGCAACGCTGCCGTTTTGATCAGCGTCAATGCTGATTCAGGACGCTAGCACTAGCGTAGCAGTCCCTGACCTCTTGGGGAATGCTGAGCGGTGGCCTTGTTCATTGTTTCCCGAAGGGTTCTGCCCTCTATCCCTGACTCGCCGACCCATGTTGATTGTCCTGTTGGTCTTTGCGTTGCTGGCGTTACTGGTGGCGACGATCCTTGCGCCGTTGCCTTGGCTACCGCCAGTTTTCTGGGCGCACGGGGTTTTAGCGATGGCCGCTTTGCCTTTGATTATGGCAGCCATGCAACATTTCGTTCCGGTCCTGACGCGGAGCCGAGGCTCAGGGACGGCCTTGAGTTGGCTGCCGGTTGGACTGGTTCTGGTGGGCGCATTGTTACTGCTGGTGTTTTCGGGAGTCTTGACTTGGGGCTGGATTGCGCCCTTGGCGGCTTTGGTCCTGCTGGCGGCCGTTTGGATGTTGCTCTGGATGCGCCAGCGATCCCATCATGCCTTGGGCGGCGCGCATCCAGGTCTGGCTTGGTATGAGGCCGCCTTGGTCTGCCTGTTGTTGGGGATGACGGCGGCCGCCCTGATAGCGGTCTTTCCCCAATGGCAGGCGTCGTTGCGGCAATTTCATCTCCATATCAACCTGTATGGTTTTATAGGTCTGACGGCGGTCGGGACCTTGCAGGTCTTGTTTCCGACGGTGACTGGCCATGCCGATCCCGGGGTGAGTCGGCGCCTGCGACAAGATCTGAAAGGGGCCTTTATCGGAGCTGTTTTGCTGGCCCTCGGACGGACCCTGGATGTGCTCTGGATGACCGTCCCGGGTATTTTGTTTTGGCTGTGGCCTCTGACTCGAATGGCTTGGATCTGGTTGCGGATAGACAGCCGGCGGATCTTTGCGTGGCACGGGGCCGCACCGGTGCTGGCGGCTGCGACACTTGGGCTGATCTTGGCCTTGGTGGGAGTGGCGCTGCCCGGGGTGGTGAGCCTGGATATCTTTTTGGCCGGCTTCATGTTCCCGCTGGTGAGCGGCGCGGCGAGCCAACTGCTGCCAGTCTGGGTGCGCCCGGGGCGGCAGACCGATTGGCATGACAAGGCCCGGGCCGCCATCGGCCGTTACAACGGGGTGCGCGCCTTGTTTTACCTGAGCTCGGCACTGCTGCCTTTGTTTGGCTATCGCTGTGGGGCGATGGCTGGTCTGCTCGCCCTGCTTTGGTTTGTCGCGGGCCTGGCCTATTGGGGATTGAATGATTGGTTGCAGGGAACGGGGGGCACTAATGGCGCTTAGTGACCGCGTAAATACCTTCGGTCAGGACCTGCTGGCCCGCTATGGCGAGCGGGTCCACAAGATTGCTATTGATGCCGGTTTCACTTGTCCCAATCGTGACGGCAGCAAGGGGATCGGTGGCTGTACCTTTTGCAACAACCACTCCTTTAATCCGGCAGATTCTGCCGTCTCCTGTGGCAGTACAGGCCTTACGCCAATCCTTCCCAGCACGGGTGGGCAGATTCGCCGCGCCCGCCTTCCAGTCACGCTGGAGGCCCAGGTGGCGCAGGCCAAGAAGGCGATTGAGCGAGGGACAGGCGCAAAAAAATATTTGGCCTATTTTCAGGCCTACACCAATACCTATGCCGATGTAGAGACCCTACGGCACCTTTACGATGTGGCGCTGGCCTTGCCCGGTGTGATTGGTCTCTCCGTGGGGACTCGACCGGACTGTGTGCCCGAGGCGGTCCTAGACCTATTGGCCGATTACCGGGCGGCCGGCCATGAGGTATGGCTTGAATTGGGCCTGCAATCAGCCTTCGACGAGACTCTGGAGCGCGTCAACCGGGGGCATGGCATGGCGGAGTACAGCACGGCTACGCGGGCGGCTCGGGCGCGTGACCTGCCGGTCTGCTGTCATTTGATTCTGGGCCTGCCGGGCGAGGATGAATCACACTATCGCCGTAGTTTAGAACGGGTGCTGGAAACGGGCGTGGACGGGATTAAATTGCATCCCCTGCATGTCGTGCGCCACACCCTTCTTGCGAAGCAGTGGCAGCGAGGCGAATACATTCCGCTTGGTCAGGCAGACTATGTCCGGGCGGCGGCCGACTTGATTGAACGCACGCCATGGCCGGTCCGTTTTCATCGTGTGACCGGCACGGCTCCGGCCGATCTCCTCCTGGCCCCGGCTTGGGTCGTGCATCGTTGGCCGGCCCTTAATGCGATTGAGGCGGAGCTGGTGCGTCGTGGTACCCGGCAAGGCGCCTTGGTTTGATTTAGATCGGCAGGTCTTCAGCGTTGTGGGCGAAGAGGATGACGAAATCGCCCTCGGCTGTGAGTTGGGTGCGGTAGCTGAGGCCCATCGCATCCAGAATTGAATAGAGCGGGAACGGCTCACGGTGCAGCAGCATACGCACATGCTGCCCTGCGCGTAATAGTCCGGCTGCCGCAAGGGCGCGATCCATCGGTTCTGGCGGCTCCAGATGGCGTGCGTCAACCGTGATAGTGCTGTCACTGGACATTGTCTACCCTCCTTGTTTAGAGGTATTGAAGCGCGATGAAAACCCGGCCGATAGGGGTTGTCTTGATATTGGACAAGCCAACCAAAGGTCAGGTATCTGGAGGTTGAGTCAGGTCAATGTGAGGGGATCATTCTTTCAGTACATTGCCGCCATGAATCGCTCAAACCCTACTCCAAAACACGCCCACATCTGGCCTCTGCTCGCTGCCCCACATCGGCCTTTTTTTCTTTTCGGGGCCATCCAGAGCGTTTTGACAGTAACCGTCTGGCTGGGAATTATGGGTGGCCAAGTACAGACAGTCCTGCCTCCGGGCGCGGTGCATGGCTGGTTGATGCTGTACGGGCTATTGCCCTTCTTTGTTCTGGGGTTCTTGTTCACCGCACTCCCAAACTGGATCAGTGGTCTTGCGGTGGGGCGGACGGTTTATATCGGATCGGCTGGCTTGATGGGACTAGGGGCCGTAGTGTTTTATCTGGGGCTAAGTTCATCCATCTGGAGTGTGTCCGGCCTCCTCCTCCATGGGGCCGGCTGGGCTTGGGCGATGCTCGCGCTGGCACGCGTTCTAATCCACGCCAAACCTCAGGACAAACGCCAACCCTGGTTGACTTGGTGGGCAACCGCTTTGGGCAGCGTGGGCGATGGCCTTTTTCTGCTCGGAGTCGGTAACGACTCGGCGGGCCTGTTGGCGGCCTCGCTCAGCGTGGGCGTGTGGCTCTTCCTGACGCCCCTCTTTCTGGGTATTTGTCATCGCATGGTGCCGTGGTTCACCAGCCGTGTGCTGAGCAACTATGTTCTTGTGCGTCCCTATGCGCCGTTGTGGATCATGCTGACAGCTTGCTTGGCCCATGCGGGGCTGGAGATGGCGGCATTGCCACAATGGACCTGGTTGGCTGATTTTCCACTGGCCGCACTGACCTTCTGGTTTATCAGTCGCTGGGGCATCGCCCGGAGTTTTTCCGTGCGCTTGTTGGCCATGTTGCACCTGGCCTTTGTCTGGGCAGCGGTGGCCTTTGTGCTGTATGCCGTATCCAGTTTGGCGCAGCTGCTGGAACTGCCCTGGAACGCTGGCCGCGCGCCTTTGCATGCGCTCGGTATGGGTTTCTTCGGCGCCATGCTGATCGGTATGGCCTCGCGCGTCAGCTTGGGGCATTCAGGTCGCAAACTGGAGTGCGATGGCGCGACTTGGTGGTTGTTTTGGTTGGCGCAGGTGGCGGCGGTGCTGCGTATGCTGCCTGATTTGTTTGCGGAGTTCCCGCAGGAACTCGTGCCAATCTCTGGCGGCTTGTGGCTGGTTACCTTCGCCATGTGGGCCGCCAAATACGCCCCTATGACTTGGCGGCCCCGGGTGGATGGCAAGCCGGGGTGACGCCCGGAAGGATCTCCGGTGGCTTAGTGGCTGGTGCCTTCCGAGAGCCGGGTCTTGTTCCACACATTGTATTTACCGACCGGGCGTTTCATGGGCAGGCGCTTGATCTCCTGCAACGATTGGGCGTCATAGACGATCAACGCGCCGTCATGTTCCCAGATCGACACTAGGGCGAACTTGCCATAGCGATCGAACTCGACATGGGTCGAGGTCTTGCCGGGTGCCGGACGCAGGGTGGCGACGATCTCCAGGCTGCGTTTGTCGATCACATGCATAGCGTCCTTTTCCGGGCCGGAGAAGACATCGGCCCAGGCGTAGGGCGAGTTTTCGTGGCTACGCAGGAAGAACCCCGGACCTAGGGTCGGGATGTGCTTGATGGTCTTGAAGTCATTAAGGCCGATGACGGTAACGATACCGTCCTTCAAGTTGGGCGAGGCCATCACCCGGCGACCTTGATAGTCGAAGGTAATGCCGGAGCCCACATGGGGCATGCCGGGCAGGTCCAGTTCGGCCGTCTTGGCACCGGTGTCGAGATCGACCACCTGGCCTTTGGGACTGCTGCGCGAGGCGCCGAGCAAATAGCGATAAGTTTGATCGAAATAGAAGTCGTCGAGGTAATCCTTGAGCACGATCTTGCGGGGCTGGAAGGCGTTTGGGCCGGCGTAGGGAATTTCCCACACCTCGGGGATATCTTTCAGGGCGGCGACAAAGCTCTGGCGCGGGCGGGCGTCATACACGGAGGAAACGCGCGAGGTTTTGCCGTTGTGTCCCAGGACAGGAATGATTTGTTGTGGTGACAAGTCATCGCTGTTCAGGCGCACCAGATTGTGCGGCAGGTAATTGGCCACCAATACCTGTTTGCCATCGGAAGACACGGCAAGATTGCGGGTGTTAAGGCCGGCGCGAATCTCGGCGACGATTTTCAGGTTCCATAGGTCGTACTTGGTGATCCAGCCTTCGCGCGTAGCCCAGAATACGAAACGCCCGTCCTGAGTGAACTTGGGTCCGCCGTGCAGGGCGTAGCGGGTCTGGAAACGGTGAATGGGTTCCATGACATCGCCATCGAGAACGGTGATGGCGTGGTCGCCGTGTTCCACCACCAAGGTGACATTGGTCGGATCAGCCTTGAACACCGGTTTGGCGGGTAGGTTTGGCGCGTCTTTGTTGACGATTTGCGAGGCCTTCATGTCGGCAATGTCCCACTTTGGCGGCGTGGTGGGGGGGGTGTAGATCCATTCTGCCAAGGCGGAGATCTCGTCTTTATTCATTACCTCCGCAAAACCGGGCATTTGCGTGGCTGGCAGGCCGTCGCCAATGGCCTTGATGGCCGCCAGTTTTTTCAGGCGAACCAGCGATTCCGGCAAGAGCGCCGGGCCCATACCACCCAGGCGATCGGCGCCGTGACAGGACTGGCAGTATTTGTTGTAGAGGTCAGCGCCGTCAGGGGGAGCGGCGAAGACCGGTGCGGAAAGGAGGGCAAGAAAGAATAGGGTGCGTTTCATGAGGGGAGTCCGATTTCAGGATCGTCGAGATAACAGCCGGGGTCTTCGGCCCACAGGTTGCCGCTGGTTTGCCAGGCGCGTACCCGGGTGTTGCCGCCGCATATCGCAAAATGGGCACAGGTGGCGCAACGGCCTTCGACCTGGCGTGGGCGTTGCTTGAGGCCGGCCATAACAGGGTCGCGGGTGTCTTGCCAGATTTGCGAAAAGGGCCGCTCGCGGACATGGCCTAGCGGATAGTTCCACCACATCGTGTCCGGATGCACAACGCCCAGGTTATCAATGTTGGCGATATTCACGCCCGAGGCATTGCCGCCCCACTGGATGAGCTTTTGACGAATGTGGTTAGCCTTATCGGGGAAGTGTTTTTCGACCCAGCGTAGCAGGTAGACGCCATCGGCATCGTTGTTGCCGGTGACAAATTCGGCTGGCGTGCCAGCTTGAATAGCGGCCCAGCAACGGTCGATCAACAAATCCATCGCCTGCCGCGTAGTCTGGAAGTGGGCATCCGTTTTACGATTCTTGTTACCGCGCCCGGCGTAGTTGAGGTGTGAGAGATAAAACTTGTCAATGCCCTCAGCCGTCATCAGATCGAGTAGGCCCGGCAGGTCGTGGGCATTTTCTTGCGTGAGGGTGAAGCGCATGCCCACCTTCATGCCGCGTGCGCGGCACAGGCGCAGGGCGGCGAGGCTGAGCTCGAATGCGCCTTCCTTGCGGCGGAAGCGGTCGTGCGTTTGGTGCAGGCCGTCGAGGCTGATGCCGACATAGTCGTAGCCGATGGTGGCGATCTTGTCGGCCAGCGCGGCGTCGATCAGGGTGCCGTTGGTGGACAGGCCGACATAGAAGCCCATAGCCTTGGCGCGGGCGGAGAGTTCGAAGATGTCCGGGCGCAGCAAGGGTTCGCCGCCGGAGAGGATTAGCACCGGGACGCGGAATTGCTTGAGGTCGTCCATGACCGCACACGCCTCTGCGGTAGAGAGTTCCCCTGAGAAATCTTTGTCGGCTGAAATCGAATAACAGTGCTTGCAAGTCAGGTTGCAGCGCCGGATCAGATTCCAGATTACGACTGGCCCGGGCAGGTCGCGATGCGGTTTGACCTCAGTTGGCGTGATGAGTTCTTGCAGAATTTGGGTAAGGCGGAACATAGAGCGGGTGTCAGTCGTCGGGGGCGCTACTCTACCAGCCGCAGCCCGGTTTTTTTGAGAATGCGAGTGCTGTAGAGGATGTCGTAAGCGCGGCAGGCGTTGCCTAGCAGGGCGGCGATTTGCGCGGCTTGTTCAGTGGTTTCTGCGCGTGAGTGGCCATGCACCATGGCGAATAGGTTGTAGGGCCAGTCGGGCAGGGCGCGCGGGCGGCGGTAGCAGTGCGAGACGAAGGGCAGTTTGCCGATGGCTTCGCCCAGACGATCTACTTCAGGGTCTGTGACATCCCAGACCGTCATGCCGTTGGCGGTGTAGCCCAGACGATAGTGGTTGGGCACCACGCCGATGCGCCGGATGACGCCCGCGTCCAGCATCGTCTTCAGACGGGCGATGATCTCAGCCTCGGTGCCGCCAATCTGGTCGGCGAGGGTCGCGTACGGCTTTGCGGTTAGCGGCAGTCCGGCCTGCGTGGCCTTGATGAGAGCTTGATCGAGAGCGTCCATGGTGTCAGGCTGTGAGCATTAACTCGACAAAGAATTCGCGCTCCTTGGGAAACCGATGCACGGTCAGCCCGGTCTCGGCCGCAATGGCACAAAAGACCTGTTCGACGGCTTCAAGCGTGGGCGCTGCCGCCACAAACCACATATTGAGCGCGTGGTCGCGGGCATAGTTATGGGCGATCTCAGGGTGGGCGTTGACCTGGTCAGCGACCGCGTCAAAGCGCTCCAAGGGCACGCTCATGGCGGCCAGCACATTGGCCCCGCCCATACGATCGGCGTTGTAGAGTGGGCCAAAGCGGGTGAGGGTACCGTTTTTAAGGAGCATGCCAAGCCGATCAATTAGATCCGATTCGTTGAGATCAAGGGCTTTGGCAGCGGCTTCAAAAGGCCGCGCACAGAGAGGGAAGCCGTTCTGTAATTGATTGATAATGCGACGGTCAATATCCTGAAGCATGTTGTTTTAGGCGGCCTTTTGTATCGTGCCAGCGCAATGGCGTGCCCCATAACGGGCTCCGCACTGCTTGAAGCGGCGTTGTGAGAACAACGGTACGCAGTCGATTTCACCCAGGCCCAACAGATTGCGTAAACGGGCAATTTCAGCCAGCACTGCCGTGCGATCGCGGCCGTGCACCATGGAGAACAGGTTGTACGGCCAATCCGGCAGGCGGCGCGGGCGTTGGTAGCAAAGGGTTACAGCAGCATCTGCACCAAGCGTATGACCGGCCGCGGTGACATGGGCCTCGGGGATGTTCCACACCACCATGGCGTTGGCGGTGTAGCCCAGTTCGCGGTGGCGAACGATAACACCAAAGCGGCGGATTACCCCGCTGTCCTGCAAATGGGCGATGCGTTCGAGGATGTCGGCTTCGGTCTCCTGACACAAGGCTGCCATGGCTGCGTAAGGGTGCGATGTCACAGATAAACCCGGCTCGAGCGCGGTGCAGATCGAGCGGTCGCAGGCATCCAGTTCAACAGGCTGGGTGATTGGGCTGTGGTTGACGCGATGGGGGTTACGACAACCGTTGAGGTCGAAGCCAAGGTCAATGTGATAGTCCTCGACCATGGGCAGGTCGAGGACGCTGCTGCCGACCGTGTGGCCAATCTCGGCGAGAACCCGCGCGACTTCGGCTTGGTTGGCGGCGGCCACGACAAACCACAAGTTCCAGCGATGCTCGCGTTCATAATTGTGGTTGACCTCGGGGTGGGCGTTGATGCGGGCAGCTGCCCATTCGACGCGGTCCTCCGCAACGCTCACTGCGGCCAAAGTACTCCAGCCCAAGGTGTGTGGCCTGAATACGGCACCGATGCGGGAAATATGGCCGCTACCGAGCAGGCGTTGGTAGGCCATCATGACCTCCGTTTCCGTACTGCCTAGGGTGTCAGCAATGGCTTGATAAGGCCGGGCGGTCAGCGGAAAGCCCCGCTGCCAGTTGTTAAGCAGGGCGAATTCAAGGTCGTTGAGTGGCGTTGGGGTCATGGCCGGTCTCATAGGCCAAAGCGATGCGCACGCGGGGTAAAGAAGATGCCGCTGGGAGCTTGGGCCGGCAACTCGGTGCGTTTTGACTGGGTGCGGGTGTCGTAGATCTCGACACGGTTCGCGTCACGCACCGACAACCACACGGCCTCGCCGCGCGGGGTGAACTCCATGTGCAATACCGCCTTGCCGGGTTGCAGGGTCTTTACGATCTGGCGGGCCTCGACATCAATAACCTGCACGGTGTCGTAGTGGGGGAAGGCAAAGTTGACCCACAAGTGGCGGCCATCCGGACGGGCGATGACAAAGACGGGTTGGCCCGCAACAGGAATGGCGCCGACCTGCTGCCAGGTCGAGACATCAACGATGACCACCTCATGTCGTCCCACGCCAGGAATAAAGGCCAGATTGCCAACCATGGCCCAGGTTTCCAAGTGTGGCATCTTGTACACCGGCAGCTTGGGGTCGGTCTTGCCGTAATCGGGCAGGGCGCGCTTTACGCCGCGTTCCAGGTGCCACATATCCAGTACGGCCACCCCCTTTTCGCCAAATAGCCCAGCCACATACCAGCGCCCATCCGGAGAAATGAGGGCGTCGTAGGGCTGTTTACCGATGTTGGGGAACTTGGTAATTCGGGGCTCGCGCGGGTTCTCAGACAGATCAGCCACCCAGATTTCGCCTTCGCCATGCGAATTTTCCCAGAGGCTGAAGGCAAAACGGTTATCGGTGCTGTCTTCCAGCCCCACCACCTTGGAATCGGTCGGTATCTCGGCGAGGAGTTCTAGGCTGTCGGCATCGAAAAACTTAACCCCGCCCGGGGTGTAGTTGGCAGCGGCGACGATGCGGCCATCCTGCGAGATGGCCCCACCGATGGAGTTACCAGACTGGATGACGCGCTTGACGATGGCGCCACTGAGCATGTCGATCTTGGTCAGCCCGCCATCACGGCCAAACACAAAGGCATAGCGTTCGTCACGGGAAAATACCAGCGAGGCGTGTGACAGATCGCCCAAGCCTTCGATGCGGCGCAGGATGGCGTGGCGGCTGGTGTTCACCTGGAGCAGCGAACCGCTGGCGCGCTCGACGACCAGGCCGAGGTCGCCGGTCGGCATGATGGCCGGGATGCTCGATGCAGCGGCCAGGGCGGGAACAGCGCACAGGCAAAGCATGGCTACCCCGCGTTTTATGGCGGTCAGGGTGCCGGTGGCCAGACCTTCGGCTGTTTTATCTAATAAGCTCGCGCCGGGGGCTGCGCGCTTACAGGTGGGTGTGGAGCCGTGGTAGGTGGCCAACCCTTTGGCCGATGTACTCATTGGGGAAATCCTTTTTTCAAGGTGTTCACGATCCAGCTTGCATCGTCGACGGAGAGAAACGGCGCCCAACCCGGCATGGCGGTGCCGGGAATGCCATACAAGGTAGCGGCGATCAGGGCTTCGCTGGGCTTATCGCGCAGGGCAGCGGAGGTGAGCGATGAGCCCAGCCCGCCGGTAAGTTGCAGGCCGTGACAAAAGCCGCATTCCTGACGCACGAAATGGGTGAGTTCCTTGACTCGGTCCGGGCCGGGAGCGGCAGCGAGTGCAGGAGGCCCCATTAAAAGCAGGGCGGAGAAGGTTATTATCTTTGGAGTCTTTGGCATTTTTTACAGCACAGCACGCTACGCTGTAAAAAACCCGCTCTCTGAAACCTGAGAGCGGGAAGAGAGGAAGATCAATACACGTCTTGCACGGTGTTGTACAAGTTGAACTTACCAGTCGGAGTCACCAGACGCTTGTCTTTGATGACACTCTTAAGCTGGCGAGTCTTGTCGTCCATGACCACGATAGCCGATTCACCCGTCTTCGGACCCCACACAGAGAACCAGACCTCATCACCGGCCTTGTTGTACTCCGGATGCGTGACGCGACCTTCACTGATGCCAGCCAGCTTGGCTAGATTGATGACCTGTGAGGGCTTGTCGAGGTTCTTCAGGTCATACACCGATACGGATTGGCGCAGATCGGCATCCGGGGAAAGCGCGGCATCGACCCACAGGTTTTGCGACTTCGGATGGGTCTTGATGAACAGCGAGCCGTTGCCGTGGTTCTTCAGGCTGCGCACCACCTTCCAGGCATGCTTGCCATGCTGCTTGCTGTTCGGCGCGGTGCCGATCACGGCAATGCTTTCATCACCCAGATGGCCAGTTGCCCAGACCGGACCGTACTTGACGTCATTCCAGTTGGCCCCGCGACCCGGGTGGGGCTTGGTGCCGACCTTGACATTGGCGGCCAGCTTGCCTGCCTTGGTGTCCACCACCGAGACGGTGTCACGCATGTTGGCGGCGACCAGGAAGTAACGCTTGGAAGAATCCCAGCCCCCGTCGTGCAGGAAGCGCTCAGCCTCGATCTCGGTAGTCTTGAGATTCTTCAGGTCGGAGTAGTCAACCAGCAGAATCTTGCCGGTTTCCTTCACATTAACCACAAACTCCGGCTTGATGTGCGAGGACACGATGGAAGCCACGCGCGGCTCCGGATGGTATTCCTGCTCGTCGTAGGTGTAGCCACGGGTCGAGACCACCTTCTTGGGTTCCAGAGTGAAGCCGTCCATGAGGACATAAGCCGGCGGCCAGTACGAACCGGCAATGGCGATCTTGTCTTCGAAGCCTTTGTATTTGGAGGTATCGATCGAACGGGCATCTGAACCGGTGCGAATGGTGGCGACGGTTTGCGGAGTTTCCATCCACAGGTCAATCAGGTTGATCAGGCCGTCACGGCCGGTGGTGTAGAGATAGCGCCCCGATTTGGAGAAGCGGGTAATGTGTACGGCAAAACCGGTCTTCAAAATGGTAACGATCTTCTTGCTGTCACCATCAATGATGGCCAGCTCGCCTGAGTCACGCAGGGTGACAGAGAAGATGTTGTCCAGATTGAGGTTGTTCATCTTCTTGGTGGGGCGTTTGTCGACCGGGACCAGCAGCTTCCAGGAAGCCTTCATTTCCTTGAGGCCCCATTCCGGCGGGGTGGGAGCCGGATGCTGGATGTAGCGGGCCATCAGATCCACTTCGGCTACGCTCATTTCCTTGGAGGTCTCAAAACCCGGCATGCCGCCGGCGGTACCGTAGCCGATGAGGACTTTCAAAGAATCTGTACCCAGTTTTTGCATGGGGCCAGGCAACAGGGCTTTACCGGTAGCGCCCTTGCGCAGCACCCCGTGGCAACCCGCACAGCGGTCGAAATAAATCTGGCGGCCCGAGTCAAATTCGGCCTTGGTCATAGCCGGGGCGTTTGGATCGGTGGACTGATACATATCCAGCTTGCCGGCGCCAGCGCCGGCCCCCGCCATGTATTGATCGCCCGGGGCGTTCTTGTGGCTAGGAGCTGCAGCCATGGCGGTCGAGATCGCCAGGGGGAGAGTGGCCAGCATGAACAGGCCGGTTAACACGGATTTGGATTTCATTAGTACGACTCCTTCAGTAGTCAAGAGGATATCAAACTCGTCGAGAATGACCATATGGCGAGTGCGGCGAAATATGAACCCGTGTTTTTGCCTAGTCCTTGATATAGATCAATATCAAGATACTTATAGCTGGATTGACCTAAATCAATGGGGATAGACTCGCCAGCGGGCACTATGCGCCCCGCAAACCAACCAAGGAGAGCTTCATGATTGTCGAACCTGTCGCGCTAGCCAACTTTTTTACCGTCTTTTTCTCGGCGGCCATGGTTATTCTAACGGGCGCTATTTATGCCCTGGTGTTTGCCTATTCGCGTCTGCGTCAGCGCCCGCGCTTGATGCCGCTGGCCTATGTGGCCTATCTTGGATTATCGGTGTCCGTGTACTCGCTGGCTCAAGCCGCGAATCTGTTCAACGACACCTTCTGGACCTTCATCGTGGGGCTCATGCTCCTCGGTTATTTCGTGGCCCCGCATGGGGTCTGGCATCTATGCGTGGCGACCCATGACCAGGAAGCGGTCGATGGGCATAAGCCGCACGATGAAGGTACTTCCTCGTTTGTTCGTTCCTAACCCACTGTAACAACCTTAAATAGGAGGCTTCGCTATGAGCCAAACTGCATGGTGGGCATCTGAATCTCTATGGCGTAAATCGGCCATCTGGGTGACAGGCGTCTCACTCATCTTCTTGATTTACCTTACCTTCGATACGCTACCGTATATCAAGGCGGGCGGTACCAATGTGCCCGGCTTTTCGGTGATCAACAAGCGCGTTGACTATCAGTACGACGAAGCCAAGCATCGTTACGTGCCGGTTATCGGCCAGGATGAGCCGTTGTTCGGCAAGATGTTGACCGAAGAGGAAGCCGAGGCCCTCGTATCCAAAGGCAAGTTGACCACGCAGGCCAAAAACTGCATGGAATGTCATACCTTGCTGGGCAACGGTGCCTATTACGCTCCGGATCTGACTAAGGCTTGGTTGGACCCGGCTTGGGGCTCCAAGGAAGCGCGTGAGGCTGATATGGTGGCCTTCCTGATGGATCCGACCGACAAGCTGCACAACAGCATCGGCCGCAGGATGCCCAATCTGGGGATCACCGAGGAAGAGGCTAGGGCGACCGTGGCCTTCCTGAAGTGGATGAGCGCGATCAATACGATGGGCTTTCCCCATAATTTCAAGACCCTGGATCAGTCGGATGCACCGGCGGCTGCTCCTGCTGCGACTGCTCCGGCGGCTGCGGCTCCGGCTAAATAAGGAGGCAAGAATATGAGTGCCTTGGGCGTTTTTAATATGGCAAACCTGAATGGCGGCCAGAAACTGGGGATGAAATATCTCACCGTTTCGCTGGCCCTGTTCGGTGTGCAAATCTTGTTCGGTCTGTTGGCCGGCTTGCAGTTCCTCGTGCCTGACTTCTTGTTTGGTATTGTGGATTTCTCTGTCAACCGTACCGTGCATGTCAACGCCTTGGTGGTGTGGCTGCTCTATGGCTTTATGGGTGGCGTGTATTTCATGCTCGAAGATGAGGCTAAACACCCTGTTGTTGGCTTGGGACTCGGTAACCTGATTTTTTGGGTGCTGACGGCGGCGGTCGTCGTGGTCGTGCTGGTCTATCTGCTGGTGCAGGTCGGTCCGGCGGAAATGAGCACGATCTGGCTGATCATCGAGGGCCGCGAGTATATTGAGGCTCCGCGTTGGGCAGACATCGGTATCGTGGTCTCCATGCTGGTCTTTTTCTACAATGTCATGGCCACTTTTACCAAGGGTCGTTACACCGGTATTGCGGGTGTCTTGGTGATGGACCTGATGGCTCTGGCGGGTCTGTACTTGGCCGGTATGGCTTATACCCCGAACATCTCCATGGATCAGTTCTGGTGGTGGTGGGTGATTCACCTGTGGGTTGAGGCGACCTGGGAAGTGCTGGTCGGCTGCATTATGGCCTACATGCTGATGGAGACCATGGGCGTGCGCCGCAAGATTGTGGAAACCTGGCTCTATATCGAGGTCGCCCTCATGTTCGGCTCGGGCATCCTGGGTCTGGGTCACCACTACTTCTGGATTGGTACGCCGGAATACTGGCTGACGATCGGTGGTTTCTTCTCTGCCCTGGAGCCGGTACCTCTGGTTGCTATGGTGGTGCATGCCTTGTTTGATTCTGGGGTGCACAAGATGAAGAACAGCAACCATCCGGCCCTCGGTTGGACGGTGGGTCAAGCGGCAGGTAATTTCTTCGGTGCAGGCGTGTTCGGTTTCATGCACACCCTGCCGCAGATCAACCTGTACACCCACGGCACCCAGTGGACCGCCTCGCACGGCCACCTGGCCTTCTTCGGTGCCTACACCACCGCAGTGATTGGCTTCTTCTACCTTGTTGCCCAAAAAACCCGCGGCAATGTGTGGATGAGCGGTAACCTGCCGGGCAATGGTTGGAAGTGGAAGTGGGCCATGGCGATGCTGTGGATCGGCATGATTGGCATGACCGTTTCGCTGCTGATTGCGGGTTACGCCCAGTCGCAGATTGAGCGGGCCATCGAGGGTTCGACCTGGATGGGCTACTTCGCAGCTCAAGGCCATCCGTGGTTTACCCAGGCGATGACTTGGCGCCAGATCTCCGGTTATGGCTTCTTGATTGGCTATATCCTGCTGGTTTGGGACCTCCTGACCATCGGCAAGGGCGAAACCCGCCCGGCTCAGGTTGTGGATGCTCAATCGCACTAAAGCATTAATCGACCGTCTTGGTCGTTCGAAAACGCCCGCCTTGTGCGGGCGTTTTTTTTCATGCCGGCGTCAATTTGTCTGGCCCGGCTGGCTACAATAGGCGCCCCATCCCGGGATCAGGAATTCAAGGAGTGTCCATGGCCGCCTCGCCCGAAATCGCTGTCTCTATTGTCATTCCCGTTTATAACGAATACGAAAATCTGCCCGATCTGGTCGAGCGCGTGCACACGGCCATGCGCGACTGTGGCCGAACCTGGGAGTTGATTTGTGTTGACGACGGTTCGCGGGATGGAAGTGATCGGCTGCTGACCCAATTGGCCGAGACGCATCCGGCCCTAAAGCCGCGTTGGCTGAAGCGCAACTATGGTCAATCGACGGCGATGCAGGCAGGTTTTGACGCTGCCAGCGGCGCGGTGATCGTGACCCTGGATGGGGATCTGCAAAACGACCCGGCGGATATCCCGCGTTTGCTGGACATGCTCGATTCTAGCCCGCAGGTGGACATCATTTCGGGTTGGCGCGAGAAGCGCAAGGATGCCTTTGTGTTGCGCAAACTGCCGTCTTGGTTGGCCAACAAACTGATCTCAAAAGTCACGGGCGTACGCCTGCATGACTATGGTTGCTCGCTAAAGCTCTATCGGCGCGAGGCTCTGGCTAATGTGAAGCTCTATGGTGAGCTGCATCGTTTTGTGCCGGCCCTGGCCCGCGAATTTGGGGCCCAGGTGATTGAAACCCCAGTTATGCATCATCCGCGTCTACGCGGGGTATCCAAGTACAGCATTGATCGCACTATCCGGGTCCTGCTCGACCTTCTGTGGGTCAAGTTCCTGCTTCGTTTTCTGCATCGCCCCATGCACGCTTTTGGCGGAGTGGGTCTGGCCCTCTTAATCCCGGGTTTGCTGATGCTGGCTTGGTTGGCAGGACTCAAGCTGTTCACTGGGGTCGACATTGGTGGCCGGCCGTTGCTGATGCTGGGGGTGATGTTTACGCTGATGGGCGGACAGTTTCTGGGTATGGGCATTCTGGGCGAACTCTTGATTCGCATCTGGCACGAACCGACCCGGTCGCAGTATCTACTGCGTGAGGCGCCGACTGGGACATCGCCAACTTAAGCCGGCCGTGATTCGACACTGGCCTCTGGGATTGCTGCTGCTGCTGCCCATTATCGGGCTGGGTGGAGCGCCGCTCTTTGATCTCGATGAGGGGGCTTTTACGGCGGCGACGACGGAGATGTTTCTGCGCGGCGACTTCTGGTCAACTTATCTGTTGGGCGAACCGCGCACCGACAAACCTATCCTGATCTATTGGCTGCAGGCCGTTTCGATCTGGGCCTTCGGTTCGACCGAGTGGGCCTTTCGCCTGCCTTCGGCGCTGGCTGGTAGCGCCTGGATTGCGATCACCTGGTTGTTTGTTGCACGGGTGGCAGATCCCGGGCGAGCCTTGTTGGCGGCCTTGCTGGTGGCTACGGCGGCAGGAATTAGCGTCATTTTGCGGGCGGCGACGGCGGATGCTTTGCTTAATCTGTGGCTGGCGGGCGCGGGCTATGCGGCGTGGTTATGGTTGGCCGAAGGCCGCATAGTTTGGCGTTATGTAGGTTTTGCCGCCATGGCCTTGGGTTTTTTGACCAAGGGGCCGGTTGCGGTGGTGGTGCCGGCGGCGGCCGTCTTTATTTGGTGCGCGAGCCGGGGCGAATGGCGCCAGTTCTGGCGCTGGGGTATCGGTAACGATATCCGCTCGTTGGGGCCGGTCTTGCTCTTTGTGGTCTTGGCCTCGCCCTGGTTTATCGTCCAGTATCTGCGCGAAGGAATGGTTTTCTTCGAGGGTTTCTTCCTCAAGCACAACCTGCAACGCTACGACTCGGCTATGGAAGGGCACCGCGGCCAGTATTTCTATTACCTTTGGGTGGTGCCGCTCTCGCTTTTGCCGCATACCGGTTGGTTATTGGCGGCATTGATGCGTCTGCGCCGGGTCTGGGTCGATCCGCTGCAGCGCTTTGGACTGCTCTGGTTTCTGTTTGTGCTGGTCTTCTTCAGTTTCTCTGGCACCAAGTTGCCGCACTATGTTTATTACGGTTACGGCGGCCTGATTCTGGTCTTGATTGGCCAAAGCCATCTGCATCGGTTTGCGGCCTTTGTGCCGGCGCTGCTGGGGTTTGGTTTCTTGGTGGCCCTGCCTTGGTTGTTGGCGGCCGCGGTGCCAGATCTGCGTCCGGACGACCGTTTGTTAGCCGCCGATCTGGGCGCCCATTTTGATACGACCTATAGCGCGGTGTTTGCGGTTTTGACTTTGCTTAATCTGCTCTGGCTGCTGCGCCGACGCAATACGCAATGGGTCATCTACTGGCAAGGGGTAACGGCGGCGCTGGCTTTTGCGCTGGTTTTGTTGCCGGCGATCGGTGGCTTGTTGCAGGACCCGATTCGTCAGGCCGGGAAGATCGCCGCCGGGATGTCGGCCCCCTTGACTCTGTACGGGGTCAACACGCCAAGCTTTCAGACCTATGCCGGCCGGGCGGTGGCCCGGCCGGCATAGGT
>Ga0209835_1000220_pt1 | contig 40018 bp, 40 predicted proteins | sample LakKivwa52mmetaG_FD_184138 | JGI IMG/M metagenome (GOLD analysis project Ga0209835, IMG submission 184138) | Anoxic lake water microbial communities from Lake Kivu, Rwanda to study Microbial Dark Matter (Phase II) - Lake Kivu water 52m metaG... | ecosystem: Environmental > Aquatic > Freshwater >... | reverse complement strand
TGATAAAACCGATAATTTCAACATAATGAGACCATATAAAAAAATGATGATACAAGACATGATACGAAATGACTCAGTACATTTTTAGATCGATGGTCATGAATTCATAGTTAATAAATCGATATTTAAGAAATTGAAATGAACATGACCATAGAAGATCATATTATAGAATCATGAAGGTGACCATCATTTAAAGTAGATCATAACTTCGCATCAAGCTTGATACTGGACAGTTAGTCACATAGACTTGTCACCTATTAACAGAAACTTAAAAAGAAGTCAGTATCAAACTCAACTCATGAGTAAGAATCAGAAAATCGAGATGAACACATAAAAGTAAAAAAAATAATGATACAAGCAAAAAGGTATTGTCCTAGTCATAAGCAACGTTGAAAATGAACTTACCAGAAATAAACAGAATTCAAATATCTCGTTCATTGAAAATCCTCAAATCTTTAAAAAAGTAAAGACACCCTTTTTAATTGATGCGAGCTTTGAGCAATCGAGAGTCATCACAATGAATCATCTATCATCTCAATTGAAGACACACCTACCCATGAAAAGAAGAAGAACTGAAGCAAGGAAAAGCGAAAATTTTGAAAATTGATTAGATACCCCAAAACGCATTTTGAGCCCTTGAGAGCCATAAACCTACCAATATGCATCTATCAGTAGTTCAAACGCTTAAAAACTACTCTTCATATTTATTATTATATTCAATTAATTGTTATGACTATGTTTATATACAGTAGAAGGGGGTAAAAATGCATATAAATATATGAACGACCTCATTCATAACTTTAATTATCTATCATCATTATGCATCCGTTATTTTATATTTGTTCGTATAATATATATTATGTTAACTATCATTGCACGGCTTAACTGTGCGAACATGTTGGTTAGTGTTGATAAGTTGATTATGTTGGTTCTCTTCAATTTCGACTTCTTAACTCAAGACATCATGTCATCTATCGAAAATCGACTATTACTAAACTTATATTTTTCGATTTCTAAAATATACGCAATATGATACAATAAATATGGTGATCCTATGAAGAAAAAGACGATTTTAATCATTTTTACAGGTGGTACAATCTCAATGTCTAAGCATCAAGTAACGAGTAAGGCTGTCATCAATGACAATCATTCTGAATTGCTGGATAACATCAGTTCTGAGCTCAAGAACATTAATCTTGAGTCATATCAGTTTTCCTTGAAACCTTCGCCTTCGATTACCCCTGGCGATATGTTTGATTTGGCTAAACTTACCCAAAAATATATCGATAATCCAGAGATTGATGGCATTGTCATTACTCATGGCACGGATACCCTTGAAGAGTCTGCATACTTCTTAGATCTCTATTTGGATACTAAAAAACCTGTCGTTTTTACAGGTTCTATGCGTAATTTTTCGGAATTAGGGTTCGATGGTTTGAGCAATTTGGTTTCATCTATTTATGTTGCTGCATCTCCTGATTCCATCAAAAAGGGCGTTTTAGTGGTAATGAATGATGAAATTAATGCTGCTGCTGAGGTTACTAAGTCCCATACACTCGCGCTTGATACCTTTAAATCTATGGAGTTTGGCCCCATTGGTATCGTTGAGCAAACCAACGTTTTATACTATCGTGAAACCCATTACCCTCAAACAATACTTGCTCCTGAATCTATTGAACACAACGTTGAGATTGTTAAAGTTTATTCTGGGTCAAGTTCACTTATACTAAACCTACTCATTGATCAAGGTGTAAAGGGTATCATCCTTGAAGCACTCGGTCGTGGTAATGTTCCGCCCATGATGTTACCTGGTATCATTCGTGCTATTGAGCATAACATTCCTGTACTCATCACATCTCGTTGTCCTAAGGGTCGTGTTTTAGACAGTTATGGTTACGAGGGTGGTGGACATCACCTCAGACAACTTGGTGTCATTTTCACTGAAAACTTGAATAGTCAAAAAGCACGCATACGTTTGATGCTGACTTTGGGACTTACTTCTGATGTTTCAAAAATCAAAAATTACTTTTCGTGATCAGCCATGAAAAACTTAACACGCGTTTTGAGAGATCGAAAATCAAATAGATTCATCTTTGCCTATCTCGTTTTGGTGTTTGGATTGTTAGGTGTTCTGATGCTTTATGGAGATTCCCTCTACGATCCAACTGCTTCACGCACGATGCTTACAACATCATTTTATTTCACAACGCAATCCAATATCTTCATTACAGTGATTGCTTTACTTTATATTCTCAAGCAAGATTCTAAGTCTTGGTTTAAATATGTAGCTTTTATTGCTCTTGTGAATATTTTCATGACAGGCATCGTTTTCCACGTTTTGATCACTCCGTTTATGGGTGGAGTCAGTTTTCTGAATCATCTACTGCATACTATCAATCCGATACTATACATCTTGTTCTATTTTCTAATTCTCATAGATTACATCAATCAAAAAAAGATTTGGGTTGGTCTCATCTATCCCCTGCTCTATGTTGCATTTGTCTTTCTATTGGTCGAACCAGTATTTGGAGATTTACTGGATCAGCAACTACCTGATTTTGTAGGAGCAAGATATATTTATCCGTTTTTAGATCCAAGAGAGTATGAACAAGGTTTCAAAGGTTTGTTATTGTTCAACTTAGGTATTGTTACTCCAATCATCATCTTAGCAACCTCACTCATGATTTTTCTCAAGTCTCGATTTGAAAAAAATTACTTCTCTTAAAAATTAAAAAAGCGAATTTTCCAATTTTGGAAATTTCGCTTTTTCTTATGTTTTCTTATCTAGTAATCCACTTCATGAATGATGTGCCATGTTTTGGTTTTTCCGTCTTAAAGTTATCATTGATACTATATCCGACATCTGCAAATGTCTTTAAAACTGGTAATTGCTTCCCTTGAATGAATTGTTTCGAATAGACCAATAAAGGAACAAATTCTCTCGTATGATCTGTGCCCGAAAACGTTGGATCGTTTCCATGATCTGCAGTCAATATGAGTAAATCATCTTCATTTAAATTTTGAATCAATAGGGGTAATTGTCTGTCAAAATCCTCGATAGCTTTACCATATCCTATCGGGTCTCTTCGATGACCATAAAGCGCATCAAAGTCGACCAAATTCAAGAAACATAATCCTGTGAAATCACGTTTAGCCATCTCAGTGATTTGAGCCATGCCATCGTCATTTGACTTGGTTTTACTGTATTTTGTAATGCCGTATCCATCAAAAATATCATTGATTTTCCCGAGTGCGATGACATCATATCCGACTTCTGATAGAAAATTAAGTGTTGTCTTTTCATGTGGTTTCAAAGCATAGTCGTGTCTATTTGACGTTCGTTTGAAATCATGTGAGCTTTTCCCAAGAAAAGGTCTGGCAATGATTCTGCCTACTTTCCATTCAGGTTTCATCGTGATTTCTCTTGCGATTTCACAAATTCGATATTGTTCTTCAATGGGTATAATCTCTTCATGCATCGCGATTTGAAGCACTGAATCAGCTGAAGTGTAGACAATCAAATCCCCTGTTTTCACATGATGCTCTCCAAGATCTCGCATGATATCTGTACCAGAAGCTGAGATGTTGCCAACGACTTTACGTCCTGTTCTTTCTTCAAGCTCTTGAATCAGCTCAGCAGGAAATCCTGTATCTGTAAAGGTTTTAAATGGTTTTGTTATATACATTCCCATCATTTCCCAATGCCCTGTCATGGTGTCTTTTCCAAGTGATGCTTCTTGTATTTTCGTATAGAATGCAGATGGATTATCGACAGGTGGCACACCTTTAATAGGTGCAATATTACCATATCCAAACTGTGTCAGATGTGGTAAATGAAGGTCCATTTTTTCTGCGATATGTCCAATGGTATTTGATCCTAAGTCATTGTATGCCTTAGCATCAGGTGCTTCACCAATACCCAGACTGTCTAAGACAATTAAGAAAATGCGTTTATACATCATGATCCTCCTTCGCACGCGGGTGCGCGTTTTTATAGATTTCATTGATTCTTTTTTGACTGATGTGTGTATAGATTTGCGTAGTAGAAATGTCTTCGTGTCCCAATAAAGTTTGTAGAGTTCTTAAATCCATGCCATTTTCAAGCAAGTGCGTTGCAAATGAATGTCTGAGTGTATGCGGTGAACATTCTGTTTCTACCATTGCATCATGTGATAATTTTTTTAACAATTTGAAGAATCCTTGCCTTGAAAGACGTGCACCTTTTTGATTCAAGAACAAGTGTGCATTCTTGAATTCACCAAGTAATTGGTCTCTACCTTTAACCATATAGTTTCTCAGTGCAATCATACTCATATCAGATATAGGAACCATACGTTCTTTCGCTCCTTTACCTTTGACAACCACATAACCTTGATTGATATGAATATCTTCCATCTTGATATCGAGCAATTCAGATACTCTGAGCCCTGAGCCATAGATTAATTCTAAAAGTGCCATATTTCTTAATCCTAAAGGTTTGGTCTTATCAACTTGTTCTAGTATTCTCACAACTTCATCTACAGACAATACTTGCGGCAATTTTTTCTCTATTTTTGGTGATGAAAAGCCTTTGGCTACATCTTGGTCTACTTCTTTTTCAAGCATGAGAAAGTGATGGAAACCCTTGATTGCGGTGAGTTTTCGAGCAAGACTCTTTGATGTCATTTGCCGTTTTAAACTTCTTAAGTATGCTTCAATATGTGCCTTTTCAATGAATTTTGGTTTCGTGATACCATGATATTTTTCAAGGAAGAATGCATACTGTTTTAGATCCCTCACATAGGATTCAATCGTATTTTCACTGGAACCTTTTTCGTTTTTTAAGTAGTATTCAAAATCTTTTAAGATATATTTCATATGAACACCATGAAGACTTGATTACCCAGAAAGATGCCTTTATCTGTGAGTTTCAAATGATCATTCGTGATTTCAATCAAGCCTATCTCCATTTTTTCTTTCAATTGAGGATATTTCATCATCACATCAACACCATATTTTTGATAAATTTCGGTTAAGCTAACACCCTCAATTTTTCGAAGTCCAAAAATCAATTCATCTTGAAGTAGCATTTCCTGATCTTGTATCTCATTTCTTTCCATGGGCTCAGCCAAATACTTAGGGAGTGATTGGTGATTGTATGTTCTGATACCTCTGATGAATCCATGTGCTCCTAAACCAACACCGATAAAATCTCCTAAGGTCCAATAAATCAAATTGTGTAGAGATACATGGCCTTGTTTTGCGTAATTTGATATTTCATAGTGTTTAAATCCCTGTTTTTTGAGTTCATCCATCACAAGCTGATACATGTTTGCTTCCGTATCTTCATCCAATCTTTCAAACTTACCTCTTAAATACTGATGATAAAAATAAGTCTTTTCTTCAAGGATTAATGAATAACATGAAACATGGGTGATTGATAGTTCATCAATCAGTTTCAAATCTTCTTTTAATAAGTCGATGGTTTGACCAGGAATCGCATAAATCAAATCGACACTGATTCTTTCAATACCAATGGATTTTAAGTGATCAACAACTTGAAACACTTGCTCTTTGGTATGCTTTCGATTCAAATACTCAAGCAAATTCTGATCAAATGTTTGGACACCAAGACTGATTCTATTGATGCCATACTGTTTAAATATGATACCTTTATCTAGGTGATAGGATTCAGGATTAACCTCAATCGTGAATTCTATAGGATGTATATCTTTCAATCCTTCAAGCAAATACTTGAGTTGATCAGTAGAAAGCATCGAAGGCGTTCCGCCTCCGATGTATACGGTTTCAATGGTATGAAAATGTGAACGATAACTTTCTATTTCACGACTTAAAGCCTGTAAATAAGAATCTATCATTTCTTGATTTTTTGGTACTCTTTTGACAAAATCACAATAATGACAGATATGTTCGCAAAACGGAATGTGAATATACAAACCCTTCATGGCGTCACTCCTTATTTCCATTATACCTTAAAATGGTTTACATAACAAAGAAAAAGTGACGAGTACTAATCGTCACTGTTGGATAAAATGGCCATGAATGCTTCCTGAGGAACATCGACTCGTCCCAAGGATTTCATCTTTTTCTTGCCTTCTTTTTGTTTCTCTAAAAGTTTCTTCTTACGACTGATGTCTCCACCATAGCACTTGGCAAGAACGTCTTTTCTCATTGCTTTGATGGTTTCTCTAGCAATGATTTTGGTCCCTAAAGCTGCCTGGACAGGGATTTCAAACATCTGTCTTGGAATTAATTTAACCATCTTTTCACAAATGATTTTGCCACGCTGATATGCGAATTCACGATGAACGATGATCGATAATGCGTCCACCACTTCACCATTCAAGAGGATATCCATCTTCTGTAGATTGGATCTCTTGTAACCACCCATTTCATAGTCAAATGAAGCATAGCCCTTCGTGGATGATTTGAGTTTATCAAAGAAATCATAGACAATTTCTGAAAGCGGCAATTCATAATGGATGTGCACACGATTGGAATCGATGTATTTCATATCTCCAAAAATGCCACGTTTCTTTTGTGATATATCCATAATCGCACCAACATATTCCTTTGGAGACATGATGGATGCCTTAATGTAAGGTTCTTCGATGTAATCAATCCGCTGAGGATCTGGTAATTTCGATGGATTATCAACTAACATCATCGTACCATCTGTCAGATACACATGATATATGACCGAAGGAGCAGTTGCAATCAATTCGATATTAAACTCGCGGTGAATTCTTTCTTGAATGATGTCCATATGGAGTAATCCAAGGAAACCAGTTCTAAATCCGAATCCTAGAGCTTGTGAAGTTTCAGGCTCATATTTGAGTGAAGCATCGTTTAATTTTAACTTTTCAAGAGCATCTTTTAAATCATTGAATTGATCAGAGTCAATTGGATATAACCCGCAAAAGACAACAGAATTCATGGTTCGATATCCTGGTAAAGCTTCTTTAGCATGGTTGTTTGCATAGGTGATGGTATCGCCAACTCTGACAGTCCCGATGTCTTTGATGGATGCTGTAAGGTATCCTACATCACCTGGACCTAGTATGTCACGTTTGACAATTTTAGGCGTATGAACACCTACTTCAATGACTTCAAACTTCGCATTGGTTGCCATAAATTCGATGATATCACCTTTAGCAATGGTACCATTCACGACTCTAATGTAAGGAATTACACCCTTATACATATCAAAAATTGAGTCAAATACAAGTGCTTGTAAAGGTGCTGTTGCATCCCCTTTAGGTGCAGGAACATCATGAATAATACGCTCTAAAATCGTATCAATGCCGATGCCTTCCTTCGCAGATGCTAAAACTGCATCTTGTGCAGGAATACCAATGATATCTTCAATTTCTTTTTTTACTTTTTCAGGTTCAGCGGAAGGTAAGTCAATCTTGTTAATGACTGGAATGATGGCCAGATCATTATCGATGGCAAGGTAAACATTGGCGAGTGTCTGTGCTTCAATACCTTGTGCAGCATCAACGACCAAAATAGCCCCTTCACATGCTGCAAGCGATCTTGAGACCTCATAGGTGAAGTCAACATGACCTGGGGTGTCAATCAAATGCATGATATACTCTTCCCCATTTTTCGCTTTATAAAGCATTTCTACGGCGTTCAGTTTGATGGTGATGCCACGTTCTCTTTCAAGATCCATGGAGTCTAGAATTTGTTCTTTCATCTCGCGATCACTGACCGTATTAGTTACTTGTAGTAATCGATCTGCTAGTGTTGATTTGCCGTGGTCGATGTGTGCGATGATGGAGAAGTTTCTAATCTTCTTTTGTCTTTCATTCAGTAATGCCTTATTCATGTTTCAACGTCCTTTCGCCTGTATTATTGTATCATAAAATGATACGAATAAAAGAACAATTCGATTCAATTCTTCAATATATCATGAAAGTTAACTACGAAAACGTTTTTATGATAAAAGTTTTTAAATTGCGTTGCATAACAATTGACTTTTATTGTATAATGAATGCGTAAAGAAACAATTCTAGGAGGAATTTAATAAATGAAGAAATTGATTGCACTTCTTTTTGTTGCGTTTCTTGCACTGGGTTTAGTCGCTTGCGCGGAAGATGAACCATCTTACGAATACGGCTACGGTGTAGGTTACGGTTTGGTACATGGTCACTATGTTGGAGTTGCCAAGGTTGTTCTTGACAAAGACGACAAAGTTGTCAATGTACAGTTCGAAGAATACTATCTGCCATACAACGTTGGACAAGTTGCATACACACCAGTTGAAGGTGTTGATCAACCAGATGATGTCTTAACAGTTGTTGGATCCAGAGGTACTAGCTATTTTGGTAAGTATGTCAGTGTTAATGGCGTTCTCTTCACAGGTGCAGTTACCGGTGAATCAGGAGCACAGAGCATTGTTTACAGTGCAGCTGGAATCACTAACATTGAAACTTGGGTAGAAACAGAAGCAAACGCTATGGCTTATGTCGAAGCAGTTGAAGCTGGTCTTGTATTCATTGCTAATGCAAATGGTACAAAGAGCGCTTATGAATTCGGTAATGCAAGTGTTAAACGTGGTTGGACTAAGTCCGCTACAGCTTATTGGGCAAATGCAGCTTCTTATCCACTTGGATGGGGCGGCAACATGGCAGCAATCGCTGAAGCAATGGTTGGTACTAAACTTGATGCAGTTGAAGCTGATCTCGTTAAAGACGGCACTTGGAAGATTGGAACCATCGTAACTGGTGCTACACTTTCTGACTTCGTTGATTACTATCTACTTGCACAAAGAGCATACGCTAACGCACTTGCTGGCAAAAAATAAAACCTAATCGTTTATAAAGGACATGGAAGTGTCCTTTTTTTTTGCATAAGTGATGAAAAAAGCACATTCATTTCACGAATGAAAGTGCTTATGTTTATTCATCTGATTCTTGAACTAAAGTCATTGGTAACACTTCGACAAGGATTTCTAGAACACGTTTATGATCCGCATCCGATACTGTGACTTTCAAGTATCTGAAGCGGAAGACATCACCAATCATTGGTATACGACCTAATTGATCTTGAACCCAACCGTTCACGGTTGCATAATCAGCGTCATCATCTTCTTCAATCTCTAAAATCTCAAATAAATCATCTAAATCTGTGTCACCTTTGACTTTATAATGTGTTTCATCAATCTTGATGATCTGTTCAATGATTTCATCATGCTCATCAAAGATATCGCCAACAATTTCTTCTAAGATATCTTCCATGGTGACAACTCCAAGCGTTCCACCATATTCATCTTTGACCACAGCCATGTGTGATTTATTGTCTTGCAGTAAATCTAAAAGATTTGAAACTTTCATATATTCTGTAACAAAAACAGGTTTTTTGATGATGTTTTCTAAGGGTTGACGATCTAAAAGCACTTTATTAAAGTAATCTTTATAGTTGATCACTCCTACAATATGATCAATCGAACCTTCATAAACTGGCATTCTCGAATATCCTGAGTGTCTAAATGCGTGTGTAATTTTTTTGGTGGTTTCATCGATTGGGATTGCTACTACCTTGACGCGTGGTGTGAAGATTTCTTCGATCTTTAAGTCATCAAAATCAATGACATTTCTGATCATTTCTTCTTCGTTTTCGTTGATGCCACCTTCTTGTTGAGCTTCAGAAACATAGGTGAGTAATTCTTCTTCAGTAATCGCAGGAGCATCTTCAAACTTGAAAAGCTTACCCATCAGTTTTTGCCAAAAACTAAAGATGACATTGAGTGGTGCTAAAATGAACATGAAAAACTTCAGTGGAATGGTCACTGCGAGTGCGAATGATTCAGGTACACGTTTAGCAATGCTTTTGGGTGTGATTTCACCAAAAATCAGCACTAAAACTGTCATGACTGCAGTTGAGATTGTTACACCTGCATTGCCCCAATACTGAATGAAAATTACAGTTGCGAGTGATGCAGAGGCTATATTCACGATATTATTACCAATCAAGATGGTTGTGAGTACTTTATCGAAGTTTTCTGATAAATCAAGTGTTTTTTGTGCTCTTTTATGTCCATTTTGAATCATATGCTTCAATTTGATCTCGTTTAAAGACGAAAAAGCAATCTCGGTTGCTGAAAAGAAAGCTGACATTAAAATCAGTACAGCAATCAAAATGATATAAATGATAGTTGTATCGTCCATACTATTCTACCTGTCTGTCATCTTCTTCTGGTTTCGGTTTTCGAATGACCTTCACTTTGGAAATAACTTTGCCTTCACGTTCGAGGACTTCAAATGTAAATGAGTGATACTCGATGATTACTTTTTCTTTTTCATCAGGAAATCTACCGAGTTGTCCTAAAATAAATCCTGATAATGTGTCATAATCATCGACTGGTAAATCTGCTTCAATGATATCTTCAACATCATTAATACTGATGAGTCCATCAACTTCAAACTCATCCTTATTAATTTCCATGATGTCAAGTTCATCGTCATCATATTCATCTTTGATATTCCCAAGGACTTCTTCAATCAAATCTTCAATTGTTACAATCCCTGCTGTTCCACCATATTCATCCAATACAATTGCAATATGGTTTTTCTTTTTTTGCATTTCTTTGAATAAATCGGAAGTTTTTTTGGACTCTGGAATGAAATAAGGTGGTCTAAGCAATCTTTTTATAGAAAATCTTTCTTCTGTATTTTCAACGTATTTGAGAAGATCTTTCACATGAAGCGTGCCGATGATATGATCGAGTGAGCCTTGATACACTGGAAATCTAGTATATTGTTCCTTCAACACATAATCGAATATTTCTTTTTTTGTTGACTTGACGTTAATTGCTGATATTTCTGTACGATGAGTCATAATGGTATCCACTGTAGTGTCAGAAAAGTCGAATATATTTTGAATCATTTCACTTTCTTCTTCATCAATGTTACCTGATTTACTACCTTCTTCAACGATATTTCTAATTTCCTCTTCGGTTACTCGACGTTCTCCTTCTGAAGGTAATAACCCAAAAAGACGGCCAATGATGGTCGATAAGAAAGTTAATACTGATGTCAGTGGTATGAATAGTTTTTTTAGAAAAATAATGAGTCCAATCAAACCATATGCAAACATTTCTGGATGCTTATTGGCAAGTCTTCTTGGAATCAATTGTCCAAAAACAACATGAAACACCAGAAGCAATATTGCAACAATGATCAGTACAATCGGTTCAATCCAACTGGCTGTTGTAGAAAACCATAGCACAATATCCGTTGAAAAAGCATCCAAAGCGATTGCACCATTGATGATTGCAGATAAAACTGTCAAAACCTGAAGTGTCGTATGATACTTCTTAGGATCTTCTAGCACTGCCAAAACGCGTTTCGCCTTTTTGTTGCCTGAGTCTGCATCCTCTTCAACTTGATTATCACTGACTGCAACTAAAGCTGTTTCAGCAGCAACCATCAATCCTGATAAAATGATGAGAAAAATCATTGCGATGATGGGTAACATTACTGCCACCCCCTATTGAGAGAACAAAAAAAGACATCAAAAAAAGCGACTGATTTGCTGTCTATGTGTGTCGGGTATGTCGGATCGTCGATCCTACTACTGCTATCTTCCATTATTAATTCAATGCCTCCATCACGATGTGATATGAATATCATACATGATTTTCATCAAAAAGTCAATGACTTACGACATCCTGGACCAAGTCATTTTGTAAGATTTTCAGTTGTATGGCTTTTGATAATATGATACAATGATTACGTGAAGGGGAGTAGTTTTCCTAAATGAATCGTCAGTACGGCCTAAAAAACCCGGTTCATTTCAAGTCCAACTTGTAACGAGACCTTCAAGACCATTTTTTGTGTCTTGAAGGTTTTTATTTTGATATCAGATGCAAGGCATCGAAAGGAAATGACTATGGAAATTGCATTATATATTGTTTATCTTGTGGTTGGTTTTGTTTTCCTAATCAAAGGTGCAGATTATTTTGTTGTCTCATCGTCATCTATTGCTCGCAAATTTAACGTGTCACCACTCATCATCGGACTGACTTTGGTTGCATTTGGTACATCTTTACCTGAACTTGCAGTGAGTTTTGCTGCATCCTTATCAGCTAAAGCACAAGGCACGACTGCTGATATTGCAATGGGTAATGTCATTGGTTCAAATATTGCAAACTTAACTTTGATTCTAGGCTGTTCAGCAATCATGATGCCAATCGCTGTTAAAAAATCAATGATGAAAAAAGAATTTCCATACTTAATTGCTGTGACCATCATCATTTCTATTCTTTCATTCTTCTTTCAAAGTGATGCATCCATAGTTTGGTGGGAAGCAATCATTCTCCTCTTGTTATTCGGATATTACATGGTAATGATGCTAAAAAGTCATCAAGATGCTGAAGATGTAGAAAAAATTCCTTTAGTCAATCCAAAAAAAGCGATATGGTTACTCGTGATTGGATTAGCAGGTGTCTCACTCGGTGGATTCTTAGTGACTGCTGGAGCTGAATACATCGCCATAGAATTGTTAGTCACTGCTTTTTCAATGACCATGACACGTGCAACAACGCTTGTGGGTCTCAGTGTCGTAGCGCTTGGAACTTCACTTCCTGAACTCGTGACATCTGTTGTAGCGGCTAAAAAGGGAGAAAACGAGATTGCACTTGGCAATGTCGTTGGATCAAACGTATTTAACACAGTATTCATCGTAGGTATATCTGGGATCGTCACAACCCTAGGCATTAACGGTGATGTACTGATTGATACAGTCATCTTAATCTTCATTACACTCATCACTGTCTGGTTCGCATTCACTGGATATAAGATCAGCAAAAAAGAAGGATATGGACTCATCTTCATTTATGTCGCATACATCATCTATATCGTCCTTAGAGCATTAAATCATTTCTAAAAAAAAGACCTTGCGGTCTTTTTATTTTGTGATGATATTGACCAAATGTGGTCCTCTGACAACATAGCTTTCATGCGTTTCACCTTCAAGAATGATTAATTTGGAGTTCTTGATATGGTTTGCTATTTTTTTGGTATGTCCTTTCATGATTACATCGTTAGAACCAGCACAAACCACTGTTTCAGCTGTAATTCGATGAAGCATTTCATTGGTAATCATCGGTTCATCAAGCATCATTTTCAAATATGGATTCTTTGAACGCTCATAGTCAACAAGCGTGATTCGATTGATATTAGGTTTCACGCCATTTGGATAGAGATTAGCGCCCATGACTATGATTTTTTTAAGCCATGCGGGTTGTTTTGCAGCAATCAATAAACAAAGAATACCACCATCAGAAAATCCAACCATCGTGACTTCATTCAATTGAAGTTTTTCAACAAAGTCAACGATGTCATTAGCCATCACATCATAATGAAACTGATCAGTCATTGTACTCTGTCCATGATTTCTGGAATCCACAGCATAGACTGTATAGGTTTGACTGAGTTCATCCATAGCATGCGAAAATGTTTGATGACTTTCACCATTACCATGAAGTAAAATGAGTGGTTTGCCCACACCTTGCTTGACATAAAACAATGAGATTTCTCCAAGACGAATTTCCATACTATCTCCTAATGAAAAGGTCCCTAAGGGACCTAGTTTGTCAATATGCATAAGCCATGTTCTGTATCCCTTACGGGCTGTGACCATTTATCTCTACATAAGTAGCGCATGTTTGCTTCTGTTAGCATTCATACGTGCCCCTACCAAATTTGGGTTGCTAGCTTGAGGGGTTTACCGCGTTTCATTTCTTTGTTTCCAAAGAACTCGTCTCTGTGGCACATTACGTCTAGATCATAGTTTCCCTTAGATCATCAAACGCCGTTACGATTGCTCGTACCCTAGGTTATTCTTTCCCTAGGCACAATCACTACATCCATCACAGGATGTGCTAGCATGGACTTTCCTAACCGATTGCTCGGCTCGATCACCTTCTATTGACATATGGATTATATCACACTCATCATAAATCCACAACTTGAAGTATAAAAAAAATGAGATTCCGAGGAACCTCATTTTGAAATTATGGTTTTGAAACGAGTGCGTCTTTTCTAGATAAGTCAATTCTACCTTTTTCATCAATACCGATGCACTTCACAAGAATTTGATCGCCTAATGAAACGATACTTTCAACCTTTTCAACACGTTCTTTAGCGAGTCTTGAAATATGAACGAGTCCTTCAGTACCTGGCCATAATTCAACGAAACAGCCAAATTTTTCAATGCGTGTGACTTTACCTTCGTAAATTTCACCAACCTTGGCTTCTTTGACGAGTTCCATGATCTTTTCAGCAGCTCTCTTGATCCATTTTGTCTCATGATGCATCAAGAAGACACGACCATCTTGTTCAATATCAATCTTGACATTGTTATTGTCTTCAATGATTTGAGTAATGATCTTACCACCAGATCCAATGACATCTCTGATCTTATCTGGATTGATCTTGATCAGCATGACTTTTGGAGCATAGGTTGACATTTCAGTTCTAACACTTGGAATCGTTTCAAGCATATGTGACAAGATATGAAGTCTTGAGATGCGTGCTTGTTCTAGAGCTTCCTTCATGATTTCTTCAGTGATACCATCAATCTTGATGTCCATCTGAAGTGCAGTAATACCAGTTTCGGTACCTGCAACCTTGAAATCCATATCGCCTTCATGGTCTTCCATGCCTTGGATATCGGATAAAATGGTGTAATGTTCGCCTTCTTTGATTAAACCCATTGCAATACCAGCGACTGGTGCTTTAATGGGAACACCAGCTGCCATGAGTGCCATGGTACCTGCACAGATGGTTGCTTGTGAACTAGATCCATTGGATTCAAGAATTTCAGATACGATACGAATGGTGTATGGGAATTCTTCTTCACTAGGAAGGACTTGTAAAAGTGCACGTTCGCCTAGTGCGCCATGTCCGACTTCACGTCTTCCAGGATTGCCGTATCTTCCAGTTTCACCAACAGAAAATGGTGGGAAGTTGTAATGCAACATGAAACGTTTGGAATCTTCAAGTCCAAGACCATCAATGATCTGGTTTTCTCTGAGTGATCCTAAAGTGACAACGCCTAGTGCTTGAGTTTGTCCTCTGGTAAACAATGAGGAACCATGTGTTCTTTGAAGCACATCAACTCTTGATGTGAGTGGACGGATTTCATCCACTTGACGACCATCTGGACGAACCTTATCGACAGTGATCAGTCTTCTGACTTCTGCAGTAACAATACCATCCACAATACGCTTCACTTGTGATAGGTAATTATCTTGTGCTTTTTGATCAAATACCTTGACGCCATCAATCACATTAAAGAATGACTTGGATTGGAACTTTTCAAGGGTTTCATTGCTTAATTCATCGATTGCATGATAACGTTCTAACTTATCAAAAATCGAAACTGCTTTAATCAAACGTTCAGCAACGAATGCATGAACTTCTTTTTTCAATTCTGGATCGATGGCAAAATTTTCATAGTCCATCTTTGGTGTATTGAAATCCTTTTGAATGATTTCTTGGAATTCAACCAGTTTTTTGATTTCTTCGTGTCCAATCATGATCGCTTGCAACATGACTTCTTCAGTGACTTGTTTTGCTCCTGCTTCAACCATGTTGATGGCATGCTTAGTCCCTGCAACGAATAAGTCAAGTTCTGAGACACTGAGTTGTTCTGGTGTTGGGTTAACCACAAATTCACCATCAATTCTACCGATTTGAACACCTGCAACAGGTCCATTAAATGGAACATTTGAGATGCCTAAAACGAGTGATGAACCAAACATGGATGCAACTTCTGTAGATGCTTCAGGATCACTTGATAATACAGTGTTAATGATCTGAACTTCATTCTTGAATCCTTCAGGAAACATTGGACGAATGGGTCTATCAATCAATCTAGAAGTCAACGTCTCATGTTCTGAGGGTCTGCCTTCTCTCTTTAAGAATCCTCCTGGAATCTTACCTGCAGCATACAGCTTTGCCTGATATAAAACCATCAATGGGAAGAAATCCTGAGTCGATGGCTCGCTGCTTGCTGTGACAACGCTTAATACTGTAGAGTCTCCGTAGATGATCATAGCAGCGCCAGCAGCTTGCTTGGCAACTTCACCGATCTCAACCTTAAGTGCTCTACCACCTAACGTTGTTCATAAACCTTTTTTTGCATGATATAAAATCTCCTTCATTTTATATGTCTATTTTTTTCTTATAGCCTTTATTATCATACCACAAAATGTATACTTTGTATAAGAATTCATTAAACATAAAAAAAAAGATTGCTTTCGCAATCTTTTACCGACGCAATCCGAGCTTAGCAATCAATGCTTGGTATCTGTTGAAATCTGATTTGCGCAGATAGTTCAAGAGACGACGTCTCTGTCCAATCATAACAAATAGACCGCGACGTGAATGAAAATCATGAAGATGCTTCTGAAGGTGCTCGTTCAGTTGATTGATCTGAGCTGTAAGAACTGCGATTTGAACTTCTGGTGAACCAGTGTCGCCTTCCTTGGTTGCATACGCCTTGATGATTTCATTTTTTTCTGTCTTAAGCAGTGCCATGTGTGTGTTTCCTTTCTCGAATAACTAAAGATGGGGTTTGGCATTCCCTGATCCTTGTTACCGCCTTTTTTATTGTAGCATTTTTTGATGAAAATGCAACTAATAATCTTTAGATTTTAACAAACTGGTCAACATTGACCACAAATACGGTTGCTCCACCAACTTCAACTTCAATTGGAAGGGCTGAGAATGAACCAAATTCGTTCACGATAGTATTGGGAACGAGTTTTGTGCGCTTTTTGCTATGAGCTTCAATGATTTCGAGTGCTTGTGGAACTTTTTCGTCATTGACGCCAATCAAGAACGTGACGTTTCCAGCTCTTAAGAAACCACCTGTAGTCGCTAGGCGAGTTGAGAAAAATCTGTCTTTTACCAATGCTTTTTGAACTTTGTTTGCATCGTCATTGGACACAATCGCAATGATCAGTTTCATAGAATCACCTCGTTAACTATATTATAACATATTTTTTTTCAAATGATTAATTTTCGAACGACCGATTCATCCTTATTGAGTTGATCAATCAGTTCCTTTTTGGACTTAAACTTGTACTCTTGTCTAATATAATGCATGAACACCAATTCAACTTTTTTACCATAAATGTCTTGATTAAAATCCAGTATATGGACTTCCAAACGATTTTCAAAACTATAGTTTAATGTTGGATTATTCCCGATGTTAGCCATGCCATGGTACCATAAACCTTCGACAAGTACTCTGACATAATAGACGCCAGATTTGGGTAGAAAGTAATGATCATAATCAATATTGGCAGTTGGAAATCCGAGTTTATGTCCAATGTTGTTACCATGAACAATGATACCTCTGATATGATAATGTCGATTGAGGAGTTTTCGTGCTGATCCTAAATCACCAATGGATAGAAAATCTTTGATGTAGGTTGTAGAGACTCTCGTATGATTATAGAGTAAATCATCGACGATATCAACAAAGAAATATCTTTTCAAATCTGCAATCGTTCCTTCACCACGATATGCAAATCTTGCATCTCTACCAATAACAAGACGTTGAACATGAAGTGATTTTAAAAAGTCAATGAAATCTTGAACTGAAAGTTCAGAAAACTCAGTGTTGAATTCAACGATGAATGCATAATCAAGAGGATATCTTGAAAAAAGCTCGATTTTATCGATTTTTTGTGTCAGTGTGCGAAAAGGTTGTTTTCTCAATACTGAAGAAGGATGTGGATCAAATGTTAAAACAGCATGTTTGGTATCACGGTAAGATAACACACGTTCGATCAGTTGTTGATGTCCAAGATGAAGACCATCGAAGTTCCCCATGGTGATGGTGATGGGATCTTGATTTTGCATATTCTTGTAGTTTGAGGAAATAATTTTCATGATGTCTCCTAAAAAATGAGTACTGGATGATATTCGAGTGGCGATGCAACTTCATAGTAGGCAATGATTTTGCCTGTCATGTCTGTGACGAGAAATGGTTGATCGGTATCGGTTTGTCTTCCATCTAAGTATACACCATTTTGGACCAATTTCACCATATAGTCGTTTAAGATGATGCGTTTTGTATCCTTGAAAAAGGTTTCTAGGCTGATGATATCCATATGATCAATTGTTTCGATTGATTTTGCGTCCTCAACATGGTATTTGCCGACCGATACCCTGTGTAATGTCTTAAGTGCTGCGTATGTATTGAGTCTTTCAGCCAAATCAACAGCCAGGCTTCTGATGTAAGTCCCTTTGGATACATGAGCAACGAAATTAATCTCGTTATTGAATAACGTTGAAGTCGACTTGAATTCATTGATGTTAACAGTTCGTGCTTCACGTTCCACTTCTATTCCTGATCGCGCAATATCATAGAGTTTTCTACCCTGTTGCTTAATTGCAGAATACATGGGTGGAACTTGTTCATAGGTACCGATGAATGATTGGATGGCTTCATGAAGGCTTGAATCATCAAATTCAACTGATTTGGAAGCCATGATTTTTCCAGTAACATCATATGTATCGTAATGATTTCCGAAAACGATGGTTCCGGTATAAACTTTATCCAGATTCGAAAAAAGGTGCGCTAATTTGGTGGCTTTACCGATGCATAGGATGAGTAAACCACTCGCAAAAGGATCGAGTGTACCCGTATGTCCAATTTTCTCGACGTTGAGCTTTTTCTTCAGTTTATACACAACATCGTGACTTGTCAACCCTTGTGGTTTGTTGACAAAAAGAAAACCATCCATGATATCACCATGAACATTATACCAAAAAATGATGAAAATAAAAAAAGCACTTGCGTGCTTTGATTATTTAAATTGGTTCATCCAAGCTGAAATTCTTTCCTTGGGTTGATAGCCACTTTGACGGTCTACTTCTTCACCATCTTTGTATAGTACAACTGTTGGTACGCTTCTGATACCTGCTTCAATGGCTTGTGTTCTGAATAAATCGATGTCTAGGCGGTAAAATTTAGCATCTGTAAGCTCAGTGGAAAGAGATTCGAGTACTGGTTTCAACATCTTGCATGGTCCACACCATGTTGCGAAATATTGTACAACCACCAAACCTTGTTGTCCAATCACTTCTTGATACGCTTGTCCTTGATAATCAATCATTAAATTTTCCTCATTTCTTTATTATTAACACTTATTATTATATGTGTAAAACAATTTATTTTCAAGCCCTTCGCACTATTTTAGGGTGATTATCGTCACACCATTCAAGCCTTCTCCTTCTTGACCGAAACGTGAAGATTTGATATACGGTGAGTTCTTAAGATAATCATAAACTGCTTTTCTTACCACACCGGTACCAAATCCATGAATCACACGAATCACAGAAAGACCTGATAAGAGCGCTGAGTCGATGGCTTGATCCATCGCTTCTTTCACTTCTTCATATCGAAATCCTCTTAAATCAACTTCGAAATTCGCTTTCTTTTCAGGTGTTGATCCTGTAGAAATTTTCTCTGGACGTACCGTTTTTTTAGGTGTTTCCTGGATCGCATCTTTTCTCAAATCTGTTGATTTAAACGTGAGATCGAATTTCCCAAAGATGACTCTGATCTCATCTTGTTTCATCGACTTGATTGTACCATACTGTTGATAAGGAATGATGAATACTTGATCACCAATTGCGAGTTCATCAGACTTTCGATACTCATGATCGCTTTCTATCCCTTGATTGAGTTGGTATTTCATCTGGGCAATTTCTGGATTGGTCAGTTCCTTCTTGTTTTGCAATGTTGAAATCAGTTTTCTTGCTTCATCTTTGAGCTGATTCCATTTGGCTTCTTCCTTGGATTTCAATGTTTCAATGACAGTGTCTTGTTCTTTGATTAACTTGTCTTTAAGTGTTTGATACTCTGTCTTTTCTCTTCTTAGCTCTTTGATTTCAAAGGCGATTTTTTCTTTTTGTCGTTCAAGATAGAGCATTTCATCATTCAATTTTTCCATGGTTTTCGCCAAATCCGTCTGTCTTCCTTGATAAATAGTTTCAGCATCTTTAACCACTTGTTCACTTAAACCCAAACGTCTTGCGATGAGAAAGGCATGTGAAGATCCAGTGGTTCCCATTTGTAAATAATAGAGTGGTTTGAGTGTCTTTTTGTCAAATGCAACACTCGCTGTGGTCATATGTGGCTCTTCATAAGCATAGCTTTTGAGTTCAGAATAGTGCGTTGTCACCATCATTCGGATATCAAATGTTTTGAAATAATTCAATATAGCCATGGCCAACGATACACCTTCATTGGGATCAGTCCCAGATCCGAGTTCATCGAGTAGAATGAGAGTATTTTCACGAACATTGGTAATCATTTCAATGATTTTGGTCAAATGGGATGAGAACGTTGAAAGTGATTGACTGATCGATTGTTCATCACCAATATCGGCAAAAATCTGATTAAAAATTGCAATATCAGAGGCTTCGCTTGCTGGAATGAGCAATCCACATTGTGTCATGAGTGTCAATAGTCCTACAGTTTTTAAGGCTACTGTCTTACCACCGGTATTCGGACCTGTAATCAATAATGTTCTAATCTCAGAATCCAGTTCAAGTTGAATTGGTACAGCAGTTTTTTGATCAAGCAATGGATGTTTTGCTTTGACAAGTGCAATACGCCCTACAGTATTGGTGCTTGGTTTAATTCCAGAAATGGTGATTGCATATCTTGCTTTTGAACTGATAAAATCGAGTGCGAGAAATAAATCTAAATTATCCTTCAGTGATGCATGAGATTCGTGAACCGCTTCACTCATCATAGCAATAATCTTTTGAATTTCCTGTTCTTCTAAAACATGAAGTGATTCAATTTCAGCTGTGATCTGCCGGGTTGCTTCTGGTTCAATATAGATGGTTTGCTTGGTTTGAGACATGTCATGAATGACGCCTTTGATCTTATTCTTATATGTCTCTTTTACTGGTATACAGAAACGATCATTACGAATCACAATGACATTTTCATTTAAATAAGATGCATAATCAATCATGAGTTTGTGCAAACGATCTTGAAGACTTTTCTCTAATTTACTGATTTCTCGTCTGATTTTCAGTAATTCTGGTGTCGCATCATCCAAGATCTGACCATCTTCATCCATTTTTGACTGGATATATTCTAATAATCTTGAGTGAGAATGCATATCGATGAAATAATGGTTAAGTGTATTGGGTGGAATTCGATTCTTTTCCGTTTCACAGTAATAACGGATGATGTCTTTTTCCATGGATAAGAAAAGTCTTACATAAAGTAGTTCTTGTATGGAAAATACACGTTCTAGTCCAGCATATCTGAGCAGTTCGTGAATGTCATAATTTTCAATTAATGGTAAAACACCGCTTCTTTGAATTAGAGCGGTCATATCCATGACTTCGTCAAGGTTTTTTTCAATCAATGATTGTTCGGTCATCGGTTCTAGTGAGAAGATATCATTTCGAACAGTATCCGATTTGGCATATGAAGCAACCTGATTTAAGATGATATGAAGTTCTAACGTTTTTGTCATAAATCGCATGATGAACACCTTTTTTCTAGTTTCATGATATAATATAAAGTATAAGGAGAGACATCGATGAAACATTACACCATTTCTGTCAATGACGACGAGCTCGAAAAACTCAATCGTGTCTATCAGTTCCATCAAGTCGAGGTGAGTAATCCTTACCTTCTTTTTCACGCCAAGCACAATAACATTGAAGTGCTCGCGTATAAGACCGGAAAAGTGCTTTTACAAGGTCCCGAAGTGACTCATGAACTGATCTCCATCAAACGTCATTTGAACCGTGAAGATTATGCTGCGATTGGTTCAGATGAAGTCGGCACTGGTGATGTATTTGGTCCAATTGTCGTTTGTGCATTGTATGCAAATCCTACGGATATCGCATTCCTTGAAGGACTGAATGTCAGAGATTCAAAGAACATGAGTGATAAGACCATCATTGCTATTGCACCTAAAATTGCACAACGTCTGATTCATTCATTATTAATCCTCACACCTCAAAAATATAATGAGTTGGTTGAGCAAGGTAACAACTTAAATAAGATCAAAGCTCGGTTGCACAATCAAGCCATCATCAAGACTTCTTCAAAACTTGAAGAGACAGTGCCTGTCATTGTTGACCAGTTCTGCACACCACAATTATACTTTAATTACATCAAAGATGAAACACTGATTTATCGTGATATCGATTTTCATGTCAGAGCTGAGTCGGTACACATCTCGGTTGCTGCTGCTTCCATCATTGCCAGATATGCATTTTTGGTGAAAATTAAAGAATATGGCGACAAGCTGAATATGAATTTACTCAAGGGTGCAAGTAAGGAAGTTGACGATCAAGTCAAATCCATTCATGAACTCCACGGTAAACCATCACTTTCACTCATCGCCAAAATGAATTATAAGAATATTACAAAACAGAATCTCGTCTAAGTTCTTTAATCAATTGTTGAAATTCCAGGGGCAATTCGGCTGTAAAAGTCATTTGCTCCTTTTTTGTTGGATGCATAAACGATAATGTTTTTGCATGTAAGTATTGACCACTGTTTCCAACGACTTCTTTTGGACCATAAACTGGATCACCAACCACAGGATGTCCAATGTATGCCATGTGGACACGTATTTGATGCGTTCTTCCTGTCTCAAGTTTGAGTTCTAATAAGGTGTAACGATCAAATCTTTCGAGCACTTTGAAGTGTGTTTTCGCTGGTTTGCCAGAGGAAATCACGGCCATTTTCAATCTATTTTTTGCATGTCTTGCGATCGGAGCATCAATATAACCTTCATTTTCTTTGAACTGACCATAAACTAAGGCAACATAGACTCTTAAAATATCATGGACTTGAAGGTCTTCTGACAATGCTTGATGGGTGAAATCATTTTTGGCAACCACCAGTAATCCTGAAGTATCCTTGTCAATACGATGCACAATACCTGGACGTTTAACACCATTGATGGATGACAATTCATCCATTTGATGAAGCAATCCATGAACCAGTGTAGCTTCTGATGTGGTCGATGCAGGATGAACAATCAGTCCTGATGGTTTATTGATGACAGCAAGATCATCATCTTCATACACAATATCCAAATTGAGATTAACAGCTTCAATATCTAAAGTTTTGACTTCAACTTGTTTCATTTCAATGACATCACCAGATTTCAAAATTTGTCCTGTTTTCACAGTCAAACCATTCAAGGTGATGTGTCCATCTTTGATCAAATGTTGTACATAACTTCGACTTTGATCATGATAAATCTTAGTCAGTAGCACATGATCCAATCTCAAACCAATGTCATCATGCGCTACATTATACGTGGTCATGTGTGGTCTCCTTTTTTCGTTTCGTTTCAAAGAAAAACAAATCAATAGCAAATAAAACAATACCTAAACTTAAGTATAAATCTGCAAAATTATTATAAAAATTGGATGTATTGAATAGATTTAAAATCAAATCCAAAAATGGATAATGTAGAAAATCAATCACATATCCAAGAAGTGCACGATCAATAGCATTACCCAAAGTTCCTGCAATGAATAATATAACAGCCCAACTATACGTCTTTTTGAGTTTAAAATCGACTTCTAAAAACAAATATCCAAACATTGCAAGTGCAATGATGGTGACAATCATGAACAAAAACTGCTGATCTTGAAGCATGGAACCTGAAGCTCCGCGATTTTCTCGATAAGCAAGATGAAGCATGTGTGGTATCCAAACGATATCTGGGTCAGATAGCGTGATGAATGCTTTGGCCAAATGTTTGGTAATCTGGTCAATCATCAGCAATATCAAAATGAATAAAGCGCCTTTTTTCATTACATTCTCCTAGAAAACCGTCGTCAGTACAACAAAACCAATGATGAGAAATAAAAATGCTAGAATACTACTTTCAAATAGTTGTGGTGTCTTTGTATCAATATCTTCAATCGCTGGAAAATAGTTTCTAAGTAATCTGTAATAGAAGAAATAATAGAGAAAACTCCATCCCATAACAACGACAACTAGAAAAAGAGACAATAGAAATGTGAGTTTAGTATATATAAACATGTTGATGATCACTAACACGACAGGAGCGAGTACCAAAACTGATAATAAAAGAGCTCCTAAAACAGATTTGACGACACCTTGAATTGAAGTCTTGGAATCGATGAGTCGATTGAGTTTTTTTACACGGTAGATGAAACGATCAATACGGTCAATTAACGTTTTCATGGAGCCACTCTACCGCCTCTTCTATCGTTGTAACGACAACCAATTCATACGCTATTTCAATGTCTAAAATCGATTGATAGTGCACTTCTGGAATGAAGAATACATCAACTTTTTGATACTTTGCAGTGTATATTTTTTGTCTAATTCCACCAATTGGGCCGATGTTTCCATCCATCTGAATCGTTCCAGTCCCTGCAATTTTTAAGTCCCCAATGTTTATATTTAGTAAACTTGCATAAATACTAAGGGTTTGCATCATCCCACCACTCGGTCCACCTACAATGTTGTTTACACCAGGTAAATCAAAGGATGGTTGACTCGATACGATCTCATCATTTCTTAGGAATCGAATACTCAACTCATCAGGCTGTTTTTGATAATCCACCGTATGATAACTGATCGAATCACCATCTGTTCTTTTGATGGTCATCTGATAACGATTTTGTTCAGTCAATGTGATGAATGATTCATGTGTATGGTCAGCATAATTTTCTCCATTGATAGAAACCACTTCATCACCTATTTTGAGTTCATCAAGTCTTGATGGTCTCATATAAACATACAATCCACGATACTCAGTCGACATGGAAATCGTCGGATCTTCTAACATTGCGAGTTGATATGCCTGAATCAATGACGTCTTTAGAGATACCAGTTTGGAAAGCTGCCCTGCACGATACTCATCTTGCCAGCTCATATCTTTCTCACGCTCTGTTGTCTCATAAACATCCATTGTAGTGTCATTATAGAGCATAAAGTACTGAAAGGCGGTAATTGGATCATATGAATAAACATAAATCGTGTTAAAATCACCAACAGGTTCGACACCGTCGATGGTTATAAATTGATCCACTGGCGTAAGATCACCAGGTGCTGTCACACTGTAATTTGTGGGTACTACAAGTACCATCATCAAATATAAATAAGGGAATATCAGGACGATGATAAGTTTTTGATAAGTTTTAAGTAGTTTCAACATAACTCAGTTCACCTACTTCGATCTGCCTGTAGCTGACACCAGCAGCTTTAAGCATCTTGATGGCAGCAGCATGCTCTTTGGAATCTGAATATTTGTTGGATTCATAGACGATTTCACGAATGCCGGATTGAATGATCAGCTTCGTGCATTCATTGCATGGAAAAAGTGTCACAAAAATAGACGATCCCTTGAGATTCTGAGTCGCGTTTAAAATCGCATTCGCTTCTGCATGAACAACATAAGGATACTTGGTTTCTGTGTATTCTCCTTGGTTTCCCCATGGAAAATCTTGATCTTCGCAACCCCTAGGTAGTCCGTTGTAACCAATACCGACAATACGTCTGTCACTATTGATGATGCATGCTCCGACTTGTGTGGATGGATCTTTACTTCTTAATGCAGATAGTTTGGCAACACCCATGAAATATTGATCCCAACTGATATAATCCTTGCGCATTACTTGAGCTCCTCTTTCTTAGCCATTCCCAAATCGACATGGCAATAGCCACCTGGATTCTTTTTTAAATAATCCTGATGGTATTCTTCTGCAAGTTCATAGTCCAATGCTTTTTTGATCTTGGTCTGAACTTTAGGATACTTGTTCCCAAAATATGCCTTCATATAATTGGTGATGACAGTTTCATCTTCACTTTGTTCAACATAGATACCAGAACGATATTGTCTACCAATGTCATGACCTTGCTTATTGATGGAGTATGGATCAACAATTCTAAAGAACTGTTCCAAGATCTGTTCAAGTTTGATCACTTGCTCATCATAAACGACGCGAACTGCTTCCGCATGTGATGCAAGTCCATTACAGACTTCTTTATACGTTGGATTCTTCTTATTGCCATCGACATAGCCTGTCGATGTGTCAAGAACACCTTTGAGTTGATTGAAATATGCTTCAACACCCCAAAAACATCCGCCTGCCAAAATGATTGATTTCATCTTTTACACTCCTGTTTTGATTTTGAGTTCTTCTAACTGAATCGGGTCAACATCACTTGGTGCCTGCATCATCATATCCTTAGCACTTTGGGTTTTCGGGAATGCGACAACATCTTTGATGTTGGTCGTGTTGGTCATAAGCATGACGACTCTATCCAAGCCTAACGCCAATCCGCCATGTGGAGGTGTGCCATATTTTAAAGCATCAACAAAGAAACCAAATCTGTTTTGGATATCATCTTTCGATAATCCCAAAGTGTCAAACATCAAACGTTGTACTTCTTGATTGTGAATACGAATTGATCCACCACCAATTTCATAGCCATTGAGGACAATATCATACGCCTTAGCCATGGCTTCTTTTGGATGATTTTTCAGTGCTTCTGCAGAAACAGGTGCTGTGAATGGATGATGCTTCGCATAAAATCTATTTTCTTCCTCATTATATTCCAAGAGTGGCCAATCCACAACCCAAAGGAATTTATAGACATTTGAAGGAATTAATTGATATAGATTAGCAAGTTCGATTCGAAGTGCTCCTAAAGCCGCTGAGACGTGTTCAAAGTCATGTCCAGGAACGATGAATAAGACATTGGAATCTTTCAAGTTCAGTGACTTTAATTGGTCTTCAGAAAGATACTTCACGATACTGCCTGAATATTGACCTTCGGCATACTTAATATAAGCGAGTGAGTCCCCATGATTCTTTTTAACGACTTGTGTCAAATGGTCAATACGTTTTCTTGTAACATCACTGCCATCAACCAATATCAACCCTCTTAAAAATTTCTGATTTGCAAAAAGAGGTAAATCGATTCCCTTAAAATAAGGTTCGCAGTCAAAAATGGTCATCTCAAAGCGCATATCAGGCTTATCAGAACCATACTTCGATAATGCATCATGATAACTCATTCTCAAAAAAGGTGCTTTCACATCTAAATTCAGAACTTTTTTAAATGTTTTGACAAGAATTTTTTCAACAATTGCCTGAATGTCTTCTTGCTCCACGAAAGATGCTTCAATATCGACTTGAGTGAATTCTGGTTGTCTGTCAGCTCTTAAGTCTTCATCTCTAAAACAACGTGCAATTTGAAAATATTTCTCCATCCCAGCAACCATAAATAATTGTTTATAGATTTGAGGTGATTGAGGTAATGCATAAAAAGTTCCAGGATAAAGACGAGAAGGCACTAAATAGTCTCTTGCACCTTCAGGGGTTGATTTACCGAGAATCGGTGTTTCAAGTTCATAGAAACCCTCTTCAACGAGTACACCACGAATGGCTTGTGTGATTTCACTTCTTTTCATCAAGAATTGTTGCATCACAGGTCTTCTTAAGTCTAAATAACGATACTTAAGTCTTGTATCTTCAAGTGCATCGGTATCATTAGAAATCATGATGGGTGGTGTTTCAGCAACATTGAGGACAATCAGTTCAGAAACTTCTACTTCAATCGAGCCAGTTGGAATGTTTACGTTTTTGCTTTCACGCTCAATGACGATACCTTTGGCTTCAATGACAAATTCGTTTCTAATTGTTAGTGCAGTGCTATAAAACTTATTTTCTGGTTTGATTACCAATTGAGTGACACCATAGCGGTCTCTTAAGTCAATGAAAATCAGTCCGCCAAGATTTCTGACTTTCGCTGCCCAGCCTTTCAAATAGACTGATGATCCGATATGTTGTAGGTTTAATTCACCATTGTGATGTGTGTATTTCATTTTGTTTTCTTCTCCATTTTTTCAAGCAGGTACTTCCTGATTTTTGGAATCAGTACTTCTTCCTGTACTTCAGTTTTGGTGTCCTTGATGCCAACGACTCCACGATTGAATTCTTCATCACCTAAGATGATCAAATACTTCGCATTCATTTTGAGTGCTTGTTTCAATTGACCTTTGAATGATTTTTGTGTGTAGTTGGTATCTGAAACGATGTTTGCAGATCTAAGATCATAGAGAATCTGAGTTGCAGTCGTTTTATGTTTCGGATTGAATACGATGACATAAGCATCTAAATTTCTGTCACTTGCAAAATCGACATTTTCAGCTTCAAGTGCAAGTAATAGACGCTCCATGCCACATGCAAAGCCAATGCCACCTAATTCAGGTCCACCAAGTTCAGAGACCAGTTTCTGGTATCTACCTCCGCCACCTAAAACATTTTGAGCTCCAAAACCCTCGATATCAGCTTCAATTTCGAAAACTGTATGACTGTAGTAGTCAAGTCCTCGAACGAGCTTAGGCGCGATTTCATAGCTGATTTTGGCAGCATTTAAGTGTTCCAACACTTCTTTAAAATAGGATCTTGAAGGATCGTTTAAGAAATCTTGTGGTGTCGGCGCATGGATGACAGCTTCATGCTTTTGATCGACTTTACAATCTAAAATACGCAGAGGATTCTTATCGAGTCGTGCTTTGCAATCATCGCATAGCGTTTCTTGATGTGGCGAAAAATGATTGTAAAGAGCTTCTTGAAATGTCTTTCTTGAATCATCATCACCTAAACTGTTGATTCTAACCCTCACACCTTTAAGACCTAAGCGTTTGATGAAATCATAGGCTAAAATGATCATTTCAGCATCTAATGCTGGATCGACTGTTCCAATGGCTTCAACACCAAATTGATAGAACTGTCTATATCTGCCTTTTTGAGGACGTTCATAACGGAAATTAGGTCCGATGTAATAAACCTTTTCGAGTTCTTGTGATGCATATAACTTATTTTCAACATATGCCCGAATCACACCTGCAGTACCTTCAGGTCTTAAGGTTAATTTACGGTCACCACGATCATCAAAATCATACGTTTCTTTTGTCACCATGTCAGATAATTCAGACTGTCTGTGGAAAACTTCGCTGTACTCCATGATTGGCGTTCTGATCTCCTTGATGCCATAAAGTGCTAAAACTTCCCTGATTTTTTGTTCAAGTGCTTGCCATAAATATGATTCTGTTGGTAATACATCATACGTGCCCTTCACTTTGTTGACTGCCATGATAATCCTCCTTGGTCATTTCATAGGTATACATGTCATCATCGATGACGTTTGTTGATTTTTCAATATAGAATGGTTCAATCGATTTGAGTTTAAATGGTGCTTTCTGGATGACTTTTTGACTGGCGATGTTTTGTCCTAAATGTCGAATACGGATGTAATCATAGCCTAAATGTTCAAATCCAACTTGAATCATTGCTTTGAGTGCCTTGGTCATGATGCCTTTGTTCCAGTAATCCTGATGTAGCACAAATCCAATTTCAGCACCATGCTCACCTTTTATTTTACTATGAAAATCAATGGTTCCAATCATTTTCGATTGTTTGACATCGACGATTGCGTAACCCATGGGTAAACCTTTTTTAAGTCTTGGATAAAAGATGTTCTTAATAGACTGTTTGGCTTCCTTTGGAACACCAAATGGTCCCCATGAGAGATATCTAACGACATGATGGTTTCTACCATAATCGAACATATCCATATAATCTTTTTTCGTGATGGTTCTCAGCATGATGTCATCAAACTCAATCACAGGCATGTGCTTGTAAGGTTTTTTCATCTCTTGACTCCTATAAAATAAAAACGTCCCTATATCTAAGGACGTCAAAGACGCGGTACCACCTTAGTTCTAGATTGCTCTAGCCCTCATTGTTGTTTATAGTTGTCTCAATAGGGTGTCACATCCAAAAAGGATCTCCTATATCACAGACGATTGAATTACATATTCATAGTATCTTATTTTATGAAAAAAGTCAATTATATTTCAATGAGGATGGTGACTGGGCCATCATTGATGGCATGAATCATCATATGTTCACCAAAAACACCTTTTTCTACAGGGTGATCTTTGGAAAGCAACTGACATAACAATTCATAAAGAGGTTCTGCAGTGAATGGACGAGCAGCTTCGATGAATGAAGGTCTATTATTACCCTTGGTATTGCCATACAGAGTAAACTGTGAAATGGCAAGTATCGATCCAGTAACAGCTGCTAAGTTTAAATTCATCTTACCTTGTTCATCTTCAAAGATTCGAAGATTATGAATCTTTTCAGCCATTTTTTGAACTTCTTCTGTGGTATCTTCAGTGTGAATTCCGATGTAAAGTAAATAGCCTTTTCCAATTTGACCAACGATCTTTTCATTGACTTTCACAGAAGCTTCTAAAACACGTTGAACAATGACTCTCATTTGAAATCACGCTCCACCGTATAAATATCTGAAATCTTTCTTAAATTGACCATGAGTTGTTGTAGTGTATTGGAATTGCTGATGGAAACTTTAATCTTGACGATCAATTCTAGACTAGTTGTCGTAATCGCATTCACTTCAGCAATCGCAATACTTTGTGCATTGACAGTAGTCACCACTTCAGTGAGTAATGTTGGCTTATTTCCACCGATGATTTTAATCCAAGCTGGATACTTTCTTGAAATGTTAGTTGCCCAGAACGCTTCAATCAATCTGTTATCTTCAAACTGCTTACAGTTTGGGCAAAACGATGTATGAATGACAATTCCACTCGTTTTGGATATGTATCCAATAATTGGATCTCCTGGAATGGGTAAACAGCAGTTAGCAAGTTTCAATTGTGGTGAAGAAAGACCTTCAATGACGACACCAGTTTCGCTGTGTGTTGTGAGTTGCTTGCTTGCCTTCTCCATTTGACGCTGTAACAGAGCATTCGGATCTGTTTCATTACCTATGAGCTTATTGACAACTGTTTTTGGAGATAGATTACTCTTTCCAATTTCAAGATACATGTCCTCAACTGTGAGAATCATGTTCTTTTCAAAATGCTTTTTGACAAACGCGTCATCAATGACTTCAGTGATTTTATGCTGAGCAAGTTCCCTCTCAAGCATATCTTTACCGATGCTCATGATTGAATCGCTTCTTAATTTATTAAGGAACCCCTTGATTTTATGTCTAGCATGTTGACTTTTCGCTATTTTAAGCCAGTCTTCTGATGGACCTTGAGAATTTTTATTGATTTTAACGCTGACAATATCACCAGTATTGAGCTCATAGTCAAGGGTCACAATCCGATTATTTACCAGTGCACCGACCATCTTGTTTCCAACATCGGTGTGAATGCGGTATGCAAAGTCAATCGGTGTTGATCCTTTGGGAAGTTCTATGACTTCACCTTTAGGTGTAAATACGTAAACATTGGCATCTAGGATATCACCTTTGATGGTACCAACAAATTCTTCAGCACCACCAGATGTTTCATCAGTATCTTCACTCATTTTGAGAAGTTCGCCATACCATTTGAGTTTTTGAGCAATCTCAAACTGTTCACGCTCTTTAGAGTATGTTTTATTTTCTTTATAAGCCCAATGCGCTGCAATCCCGTATTCAGCAATCTGATCCATTTCTGGAGTTCTAATTTGCACTTCAAAAAGGGTACCATCATCTGAAAGAACAGTCGTATGAAGTGACTGATACATATTGGGTTTTGGTACAGCGATATAGTCTTTAAAACGTCTTGGAATGGGTGTAAAATTCGCATGAATGATACCAAGTGCTTGATAACAGTTTTCTATTTTATCCACAATGATTCTGACAGCTAGAAGATCGTAAATGTCTTCAAAAGCCCGGTTATCTTTCACCATTTTTTTATAGATAGAAAAAATATTCTTGATTCTGCCTTTGATTTCAAAATCATGTAAACTGGAATCCGAAAAAAGTGTTTTGATATGTTCTATGACGTTTTCGATGGACTTTTCACGTTCGTTTTTCTTGGTTTGAATCATGTTCGATACACGATAATACATGGGAGGATCAGTGTATCTCAGTGAACGGTCTTCGAGTTCAGCTTTGATTTTGAAAATACCAAGACGATGCGCCAGTGGTGCATAGATTTCTAACGTTTCACTGGCAATCTTATATTGTTTTTCAGGTGACATGGATTCCAAAGTTCTCACATTATGCAGACGGTCTGCAATTTTAATGAGGACAACTCGAATATCCTTTGCCATCGCTAATAACATTTTTTGATGGTTGTCAGCCTGAGAAGCTTTGGTCGTAAATGAGAGTTTACCGATTTTGGTCACACCATCCACGAGCAATGCGATATCGATTCCGAACTCAGTTTCCACTTCTTTGAGTGTCAATGAAGTATCTTCAACGGTATCATGCAGGAGTGCAGCAATGATGGTTGCTGGACCTCCTCTAAGATCAGCAATGATTTTTGCGACTGCGACAGGATGGGTGATGTAAGGTTCACCGCTTTTACGCATTTGACCTTCATGTTTTTCTTTCGACAAAAAATAAGCTTTTTCAATGAGCTTTCGGTCAGACTCTCGTTTGATGTAAGAGTCAAATGATTCGATTAACGATTGAAGTAGCGTATCTTCCATCAAGACACTTCCTTTAGTAAGTGATTAAAGTCAATATGTCATAGCCCTGAAGCTTATCACGGCCATTTAAATCAGCAAGTTCAATCAAAAACGCTAAACCAACGACGGTTCCACCAAGTTTTTCTACAAGTTTGATTGCAGCATCCATGGTACCACCTGTAGCTAAAAGATCATCAACAATGATGACTCTATCCCCTTTTTTAACAGCATCTGCGTGTAAACAGAGTTGATTGGAGCCATACTCTAGATCGTAAGTCACACTGACATAGTCTCTCGGTAATTTACCAGGTTTTCTCACTGGAGCAAATCCGATACCTAAATTAGTAGCAACCGGACATCCAAAAATGAAGCCTCTAGCTTCAGGACCAACAATCAGTGTCGCTTGATGTTTTTTGGCAAACTGTGTGAATTGATCTGCAGCATATTGGTATGCTTTGCCATCTAACATGAGCGGTGTAATATCACGGAAGAGAATCCCTTCCTTTGGAAAGTCAGGTACATCTGCAATATAGTCTTTTAAATTCATGTGTTCCTCCGATAAGTCGCCTTAAATAAAAAAAATATGATGCCTACCGTATTATTTTATCTCATTTTCACGTTTTTTACAAGTATGCTATAATCAATGTGAAGGTGATTGAATGAAGCCACTCGCATACCGTATGAGACCAGAGAAATTTGAAGATGTATTTGGACAAGACCATCTGATTGGTGCTGATGGTGTTTTAACATCCATGCTCATCAAAAAGAAATGGCTATCCTTCATTCTTTACGGTCCTCCTGGAACTGGAAAGACAACGATTGCTCAAATATTTGCAAAATCATCAGGACTTGATCATTATTTTTTTAATGCATCAACTGATTCAAAAGCTCGATTAAAAGATATCTTGGATACCACCAGTTATCACGATATTTTGATCGTTATTGATGAAATACATCGGATGAAAACAGATGTTCAAGATTACTTGCTACCCTTCATGGAAAATGGGAATGCAACGGTCATAGGTTTAACCACACTAAACCCATATCAATCGATCAATATGGCCATTCGATCAAGATGTCATCTATATGAAGTTAAAAAACTAAGCGATGAAGCCATCGAAAAAGCGCTGATGTCTGCAATTAGAGAACTAGATGTCGATATCAGAATCGATAAAAATGCTGTTTCAGCCATCGTGAGATACGCAAATCATGAAATCAGAACAGCTTTAAATATCCTTGAAAGTGCTTCATTGGTCTTGAAGGATGGCGATCTTTTGACTGCCCAAACGGTGTATAGAGTCGCAGGTCGAATCAGTCATGATTTAGATGATCATGAAGATAACTTTTATGAATTGTTATCTGCCCTTCAAAAATCGATTCGAGGTTCAGATGTCGATGCTTCCATACACTATTTGGCTCGTCTCATCACATTAGGTGATTTACAAGCCATCATTCGAAGACTGTTAGTGATTGCTTATGAAGATGTCGGACTAGCCAATCCGATGATGGGACCAAAAGTGCTCGCAGCATGTGATGCAGCCATCAAAGTGGGTTTCCCAGAAGCTAGAATCATGTTGTCTTCAATCGTGATTGATATGGCCATTTCTCCTAAATCCAATACAGCAATCAGTGCCATTGATGAAGCTATCGCAGATTATGAAAAAGAAGATACTGGGTCTGTACCAGATCATGCGAATAATCGTAAAATCAAGATCAATCCTGATATCTATCACTATCCTCATAATGACAAAGATTCACTTAATGATCAGTCATATTTGCCTGAAACCATCAAAGATAAAGTTTATTATCATCCAAAGGATGAATCTTCTTATGAAAAAGCATTGGCAGATCGATTGAAAGTGATTGATAAAGTCAAACATAAGAAACGTCTATAAAGTAAAAATCTCAATTTTCATTGAGATTTTTTTGTTATCCTTCAGTTGAGATGATGACTGGAATGGTAATCGGAGATCGTTTGGTTTCTTGATAAATGAAACGATTGACTTCATTTCTAACATCGCGCTTATAGTCATTCCAGTTGATATATTTACCTTCTAAATGTTTCTTAGACACTTCCATGAATGCATCCTTAATTTTACCTAATAATTCTTCAGATTCTTGAACATAGACGAATCCCTTCGTGACAATCTTGACTTCACCGATGATGGACTTCGTTTTTGGACTGACATGGGCAACCAAAAGCAACGCACCATCTTCAGCTAGCAATTCACGATCTTTCATGACAAAGTCATTCACATCGCCGACTGCAGTACCGTCAATGAGGATTTCACCAACATTGATATCATTTTTAGAAACATAAGCTTCCTTATCATCTAGGGTCAGTACATCACCATTGTCCATCAAGAAAACATTGTCTGGTGAATATCCAATTTCAATGGCTAGACGCTTCATTCCGTATTGGTGTCGATATTCGCCAATGGTCGGTACAATGAATTTGGGTTTCAGTAAGTTCATCATCATCTTCAATTCCTCTGCTGTTGCATGTGCAGCAGCAAGCAATCTTTTATCGATAACTTTGACTTGTGTATCACTTCGATACAGAATATCTAAAGTGCGAGCAGCCATTTTTTCTGTACCTGGGACAGGCGCAGTCATCAAAATGACTGTATCTTTTTCAGTAATGTGAATGAGTCGGTCTGACTTTTTACACATCCGCTGTAATACAAAGAATGGTTCGTGTCGATTACCGGTGACAAGTGCCACAATATCATTTGCATCATTTTTGTTTTTTTCATCGATATATCTTAGATTGATGAGTGATTCTTCTGGAATATTCAAATAACCATTTTGAATGGCAATATCTACAATGCGCTGAGCTCTTCTACCTATGATTGCGATCTTTTTACGATGCAATAGTGAAATATCAATGATCCGTTGAATCTTTCTTAAATCCGATGAAAACAGACTAACAATGATTCTGCCTTCGGCATTGGTATAGATACTATTTAATCTGTGATTGAGGGAATTCGAAACTCCTCCGGATAGTTCAAGTGTTGAACCAAGAGATTCTGTCAGTAATAAGAGTACATTTTTTTCGGATAATTCATTGATTTTTCTAAAATCAGTTTGATATTTCGCATCACTGCTTTGATCAAATGTGAAATCAGATGTATAAACAATGACTCCATCCAATGTGTGAACTGCAATCCCAACCGATTCAGGGATTGAATGTGTCGTATTGAAGAAAGTCACGCGCACATTTCCGAATTTAATGATGGAATTTTGCGAAATGGTATTGAGGGTTAATGTATCGAGTTGATAACCTTCATCTTTAAGCATATCATTGACGATTTGCATCGTAAAATTGGTTGCATAAACGGGAACATTTAAGTCTTTCAATAGATGTGGGAGTGCGCTGATATGATCTTCATGGGCATGTGATAGAAAAATACCGCGTATACGATCTTTCGCACGGATGAGTACTCGATAATCGGGGATGATTTCATCAACCCCATATAACTCAGCAGATGGGTATTTAATACCTGCATCTAAGATGAATAATTGCTGATCCACCTCGATGACATACATATTCTTCCCATTTTCCCCAAGCCCGCCTAAAGCAAAAAACCTAATTTTGCTCACGATAACACATCCTTCATGTAACGTTTTTTACTTCTCATATTATACCATGATTTCTAGATATCACAATGATTTTGTTTCGCGTATGTTATGATGGTATTGGGTGAATATATATGATCAATTATCCGATCAAGCGAAAGACACAAGAAAAAACAACCAATTATGCAAATTTGGGTATGACTTTAGAGGGAGATATTGAGGTTTCTAACGCCTACTATCTATCCCATGATATCGCAGTCATTCACAAAAAGCCAACACCGATTCAAGTCGTCAACGTCAGTTATCCAGCTCGAAATAAAGCAAAGATCACTGAAGCCTATTATAAAACACCTTCAACAACAGATTTTAATGGGATTTATGATGGTTTATACATCGATTTTGATGCGAAAGAAACCAATTCAGGCACATCCATGCCACTTAAAAATGTACATCCCCATCAAATCGATCACTTGAAAGGTGTATTCAAACAAGGTGGTATTGCATTTCTGATTGTTCATTTTAAGAAATACAACCAATATTTTTTATTACCAGCATCTGTATTGTTTCAGTATTGGGATCTTCAGAATCATGAAGAAAAGGGACGGAAATCCATCCCTTATCAAGCTTTTTTAGATCATGCACTATTGATTCCATTTGGATATCAGCCAAGACTCGATTATCTCAAAGTTGTGAAAGCCAATATCAATTTACTTTTAAATACTCATCGTTAAGTAAAATAATGCGTCTTCTGATTAAAATGAGTAGTCCCAGTGTGATGAATGTTGTTGAAAGATTATAGCCAAGATTATACGTGATGAATGAGTAGAAAAATGCATCAAAGTTCGCGACATCACTCCAAAAAATCACCCCTGCAATGGATACAGATAAATATCGAATGAATCCTGCCAAAAGAACACCAATAATGACATACTTGAGTTGACCAAGTTTTCCAACAAAAAGTCCTGTTAAACCATATGCTGTGAATCCTAATAGATAATCTAATAGAAATGACCAACCTATGATGTATCCACTAGGTGCAAGGATAATCTCAAAGACACCATAAACAAACCCAGCGATGATACCGTATCTAAATCCATAAAGATACCCTACAATCACCATCGGCAACATCGAAAGTCCAATGAAATTGCCTCCAAAAGGCATATTGAACATGGGTAAAACAAATTTGATCAAGAGTTCGATGGCAAACGCGATGGCCACCAATGCACTGCTCATGATCAATCTTTTCAAATCCAAACTTGATTTCATTTCTCTTCTTCCTCCTTAGAAAATAAAAAATTTCTATGGATAACCAAAGAAATGGATTAGTGAACGATTTTCATCTCAACTATTCCTCCGCTGGTATCATCCAGATCAGGTTCGCGGGTCGACTTTCGTCCTCTCAGCACATGGCTCCCCGTAGTGATCATGAATAGTATAACATATAAGACTCCAGTTTAACAAATCATATGAAAGAGGTATCTTATGGATCCATTATTGATTGCAATTCTAGTGATGGTTTTCCTCAGTGGTTCTGTTGTATTACTGTCACTTCACATACTGAAGGAAGGTCATGTCATGGTTGTTGAACGACTCGGTGGGTTCTATAAAATCATTGAAAAACCCGGTTCATATTTCTTATTTCCTATGTTTGACCGTGCGATTGAGATTGTGGATATCCGTAAACAAACAAAATCAATTAAAATAAAGGATGAAGAAAATCTTTCTATAGATTCGATTGATGTAGAGTACACCTTTCAAATTGTTGATCCTAAATTATTCGTTTATGCATCTGTCAATAGTTTGAAGACATTCGAAACTATAGTTAAAGATATTTGGTTAAAATACCGTGTATTGGAATTAGATCAAATCGATGAGTTATCCGAAATCGCAAGTAATTTGGGTATTCAACTGATGGAAATATCGATTCAATAACAAATAATAATTTTTTGTAATTTCTCTTGCAATTCCAATAATTAGGTGTATAATGGAATTGTAGGAGGTTCAAATATGGAAATCACTTGGTTTAACGAAAAACCTAAAGACTGTATTGTCACATTGGCACCAGGAAACATCACACTCAACAAACCTGCAACAACTTTCTTTGAAAGTGCGTACAGTGTCATGCTGGGCATTGAAAAGGCAAAACAGTTGATCATCATCAAACCTTTATCGAAAGCGGATGCGATGAAGCATGACATCCCGGAAAGTAATAAGTACAAAATTACGGTCCGTTCATCGTACGGCAGGGTAACTAATAAAGCCTTTGTCGAAGAATTGAGCGAGTTGTTCAAAATAAGACTCGACACAGTAGCAAAAAAATATAAAGCAACATGGGACCATAAGAATGAACTGATGGTCGTCGATTTGAAGGAGGAAGTGTAATATGCTCGAATATATGGTATGGTTTTGGCTAGGATTGTTTGTCTTTGCTCTGGTCATCGAGTTATTCACTGCAGACATGATTTCGATTTGGTTTTCACTCGCTGCAGTCCCAAGTTTTGTATTAGCACTTGTGGGAGCAAATGTGATTGCTCAAGCAATCGTATTTGTCATCGTCACTTCAATTCTGCTTCTGCTCACAAGACCAGCAATGAAAAAGTATATGAAGACCAATGAGATTAAAACCAATGTCGATGCCATCATCGGTAAAACAGGTGTGGTCGTTAAAACAGTCACACTGGATTTACCTGGACGTGTCAAAATTGGATCGATGGACTGGTCAGCGGTATCAAAAGAAACACTTGAAATTGGCAAGCATGTCAAGGTTTTAGATGTTGAAGGCAATAAGTTGATTGTAGAATCAATGGAATCATAAAATAAGAAAAGGGGTAAAAATATGAATGCTTTGAATTGGTTCGCTCCCGTTTTGATCACACCTGCGGGTTTAGTCGGCATCGTAGTATTGATTGGATTTATTTTCATACTCGGTGCAATGAGTTTCAAATTGGTCACTCAGACCAAAAACGTTGTTGTTGAACGTCTTGGTGCTTACCACAAGACACTCGGTGTTGGATTACACTTTATCATTCCAGTGTTTGATCGTCTGGTTAAAACCGTATCGCTCAAAGAACAGGTCAAAGATTTCGAACCTCAACCTGTCATTACGAGAGATAACGTCACCATGCAGATTGATACCGTTGTTTTCTACCAAATTACTGACCCAAAACTTTACACTTATGGAACTGAAAATCCGATTTCAGCCATCGAAAACATTTCAGCAACCACACTCCGTAACATCATTGGTGATCTCGATTTAGACCAAACGCTGACATCTAGAGACTTAATCAACACACGTATGAGAGAAATCTTGGATGAAGCCACTGACCCATGGGGAATCAAAGTCAACCGTGTCGAAGTTAAAAACATCATTCCTCCAAAAGACATTCGTGAATCCATGGAAAAGCAGATGCGTGCTGAACGTGAAAAGCGCCAGACCATCTTGATTGCTGAAGGGGAAAAGAGAGCAGAAATTCTAAGAGCTGAAGGGGATGCGGAAGCATTACTACTCAGAGCTGAAGCCAACAAGAGAGAAAAGATCTTACAGGCTGAAGGGGAAGCTGAATACATCAGAAAGATTAAAGAAGCCGAAGCACTTGGTATCACCTTGATTAAAGATGCAGGCGCAGACCAAGCTGTACTAACACTCAAGTCACTGGATGCATTAGCACTAGTTGCGAACGGACAAGCTGTTAAGATGGTTGTCCCAACCAACATCACAGACCTCGCTTCCACCGTTATGATGGCTGCAGAGTTTTCAAAAGATCATCCAAAGAAATAACGAATAAACATAAGAGCGATTCCAATTGGAACCGCTCTTCAGTCTGTAGACAAAGTATCTCATTTTGAGGTACTTTTTTATCTACCCTACGATTTTTTAAAGAAAAAGTGATTTTAACTATATAAATATATAGTTAAGTGATAAAATA
>Ga0209835_1000219_pt1 | contig 40018 bp, 51 predicted proteins | sample LakKivwa52mmetaG_FD_184138 | JGI IMG/M metagenome (GOLD analysis project Ga0209835, IMG submission 184138) | Anoxic lake water microbial communities from Lake Kivu, Rwanda to study Microbial Dark Matter (Phase II) - Lake Kivu water 52m metaG... | ecosystem: Environmental > Aquatic > Freshwater >... | reverse complement strand
CAAGTAGCAATTGGGCAGGTTTAAAGATCAAAGGAAAAGAGATGTTAAACATATCCGGAGATCATGGAGGATATTATATGGAAGCATGATCGCAATAATCTCTTTGAGCCTTTCTCACTTGCTCGCAAGCTCGCAGTTCGAGGTTTTCGTTTTTAGCTTACTTATGCGAAAACCTATATTTCAATAAATATACTACAACACAATCTATCTTTTTTTTCTATATCATTGTAGATTTCTCTATTGTATCATAAGGTGCGATACATTATATTTGAATCAGTTTTATATTTTAACTCAAAAAACTATGGCAAAAACAAAGGAGGAAAAGCGAGAATACTACAAGCTCTTGCGTGCGGATTGGCAAAGAGCTAAAGAGGAGGCTTCAAAAGACTGTTGGAAGTCCGCACATAATGAAGCTTTAAAATCAGGACTGCGGATCTCAATTACTGGATTCGTATTTTGCAAGCTATCTATGGAAGCACAAGGATTAGACGGTACTCCTTATATAGACGCAAAAACTTTTAAAGGCTGGAAATCGGTCGGCTATACAGTAAAAAAAGGAGAAAAATCTAAAATTCACGGCATAACTTGGTTAAAAGCTTCTAAAAACACAGGAACAGAAATTGAAGCGGAAAAAAATGTCTTTGTTTATCCAAAAGTCTACGCATTATTCCACAGTTCACAAGTTCAGCCTATGCACCGATAAAAAATAGACTTGCAGGGCTTTAAATAGCCTTGCAGTGTATTTTTTAACTCAAAAAGCCATGAAAACAACACTAACAGAATCCACATTTCGCCGTTTCGATTTTAGCGATAATCCATATTATATTTATGTTCCAGAACAGCAATATGGAATAGCTTCAAACCGCATACAAAAGTTTTTCGCAAGAGAATCAAACGAATTGAAATTCTCCGATATTGAAGGAATCGAATTTGTTAAGAAAAACATATAATATAATTGTAAACTATTATTTAATCAAAAAAACTATGGCAATCACAGAAGCGGAGGCAAGACAACTAGATACTTGCCCCAAATGCAAAACGCCAAAAGAAAAAGGGATGATCATGTGCTGGGAATGTTGGCGAACATTCAAAAATACCGACACAACGATTGAAAGCTGGATTTTATCTCATAACCTATAAAAAAATGATCAAATTCGTTCAAAAATACAAACTTGAAATCATTTTAGCAGTTATCTGTATTTTTGCTTTATGGTTTTATGGAAGTGTTTTGTTTTTACTTGCAGAGTAATATTTTTCTTTTCCTCACTTGCTCGCAAGCTCGCAGTTCGTATTTTATAACTCAATAAAAATGACAACTACCACAATGAAAGATTGGATACAATCAGGAACATGGGAGAAAGTTATTGAAGGCAAAAGCCTTCCGATACCGGTATCCGAAGAAATCTATTTTGAATTCCTTAATGTTTTGCCACCGATTGAACAAGGCAAAACGAGAGCAGACTTTATTTCCGCAAAAATCCCAGTCCAAGAGTATTTTTTAGTCGGCGAACCTTACTCACACATAAATAATCGACCGGTTTATGCGTGCTTTGCCAAAGCGTATGATTTTAAGTACTTCTTTATGGGATATTTGCACAAGGAAACTTCGCTTTTAAAAGCTATTACTGACAATGATCTAGAACTGATCGAAGTTTTAAACAGACAAGCCGATAATGGCGACATCATTCGCATAATATAACATTCAAACAACATGAACAAATTTAGAAAATTTGCAAATTCTGATTCATTAGAACCGCTCAAATTTGAAGATCTAACAACTGCCGATCTAATAACTATGCTAGAACAAAGTTATTTTTTGATCGATACAATGGATAGATGTTTAGAAGAATTTGAACCTAAGTGGTATAGCTCGGCAGACATTATCGCAGACAGTAGCGACTATTTGCGTGCTTTAGATCACTTCAAAATAGGATACAATTCACAAACAATCTAATTAAAACAACATGAACAAAAAATCCAAATATGGATTATCAATTGGAGATTGGATAAAATTAAATGATGAAAATTCTAAAATTTTCCCTTCTAAAATTGATATTACTCAATCTCCGATTTTTCAAGACAATAGCTTGATAAATTATATGCATGAAGTAGAAGAAAATGAAAAAGAGGAAATTTTGAATGAATTTTATGAAGCAATTAAAAAAAATAAGCGATAAATCTTTTTAAAAACTTAAAACTACATATTATCTAATCAAAAACACTATGAAAACTGATTTCAAAATTTATCCTCGCAAAATTGATATATTTTTGAAGTCCTCGAATGGATTTTATCAATACGAATGTAGTACAATGGCAAGCCCTACTTGCAAACAAGCCAAACACAACTTTTGCGTTAAACATTGTTTGGATAATTCACAAGTAAAAGCTATATTCGCAAAATAATCCTTATTTTACTAAACAATTATTATCTAATCAAAAACAACATGAACAAAAAATCATTAAAAGAATTGAAAGAGCGATACAAGGATTTATATTGCTCTATCTATCAAACAGAGTGCTATTCCGCACAAGACTTTCACAATTTTTTAGCTTGTGAAGCGGAGCTAGCAAGGCGAGGCGTAAAAATATCACTAGAACCGGCATTTTATTAAAAACTAACCCCATTATTTATGTCAGTCAGAGCTTACAAAGTAATTGAAATCAAAACAGAAAAAGACCCGACTTTTAATTTGTGGCATGATGAAGAATTGATGGCACTTCTTGAACCTTACGGAACAAATCAATTAAATTCAGATGGGTGCGGACTATGGGAATTTTCACTAGAAGAACTTTTAGATATCTATAAAAGCACAGAGGAAGAACCCATCACAAACGACACAATGGAAATCCTTGAAAGAATAATAAAAGAAGCTAAAAAAGATGGATATGTTCAATTCTATTGCTCCTAACCTACAAACACATGGAAAAAATTGATGTTTTTATTATAATCCTTTTACTTGTTCTTTATCACTTTGGCTCCTTAAAAATTATAAAAGAAGAACTTGAGAAGGAAAAAGAAAAAAACAATCAACTATTTAAAACACTAACTAAACGCAAACGACCCGGAAACATCAAGCAAAACTTGCACAAGAAACAATTGCACAACTGAATGGTTTGATGGATACGCTCAAGAGTAAATTCACAGCATAAAAGGGAGGAAAACTATAAACCTCCCTTTTTTTATGCCCTCAATCTATGACAAAAAACCTTTTCAATTATAGCATACAATTTTCAAACACTACAACCTTTTTTAATTTTGTGCTTCTGTATCTATAACAACCCTTTTCTTTTTTCCAAATTTATTTTTTAAAAATTCCGCAACCCCAGCTTCAATTGCGTTTTGCTCATTAGCATTTATTTTTATATTCACTTTCACTTGAGCTTGATCACTTTCTCTGGCTTTTTTCTCATCTCCTAGCACTTTAACCGCAAGCGTTGCGGCTTTCAACCGCACATTATGATCAGGCAAACTTGTCGGACATAACCCTTCGCCCTTTATAAATTCAACCTGATTAGCTTTTAATGCTTCTACAATCGTTTTTCCTACAACTAAACGAGTCAACCCTGCTTCAATATAAAGCTCCTCAATTGCATCTTTCACTTTTGGATTATGAGCTACGCTACTACCCAAAGCACTAGCAGATTGATCATCTTTTACGCTTCCATCTTTGTTAAAATAATTAGCTTTAATTGCCTCCATTTGTGTTTTACCTTCAACAAATACATCTTTAACAAACCCTGCTTGCTTTTCTGTTAATTTAGAAAATTTGGAAGGCACACAGCTTTGACTCAACTTTTCAAAAGCACTCTCCCTCCTTCGCTTAGCATGATATAATTTTTCTCTAGCACTTGCTAAAATATCCGCTTCCACTTTAGCCATTTTGCTACGCTTCCATTCTTTTTTACATCTCTTTACCTCCTCCGTTAACTCAATTATTTTTTTATCACACCTTGCAATTGCTTTTAATTCCTGCTCTATCTTTTTTTCAGGCATTTCAATCATAAATATCTCCGTAATAATATATAAAATCTTTTAAGGTTCTACCATAAGGCTGTAGCATATCTATTTTATGATTCTTTTGCCACATATTCTTCACTTCTTTAGTATGCAAAGCCATCTTGTGATATTCAGCAGTCTTTCCACACACAACGCATTTCTCATAAAGCATAGAGGGAGTTTCTCCAACAGGTTTAAAATTGTGAAACCCCCTCTTGCAATCTTCTTTCGTGAGTTTCCTCACAAAAGGATCCGGGATTATATCGTCTGGAAATGGGCGATAGTCATTACTCTCTGTCGCATTTTCTGGAAGATTATCCATTTATCTTTTCAATTAAATTTGATAACGCTACATCATCAGCAGTAAACTTTGAATCTTCAATAACTTTCTTCATTAAATCAATCGTAGCCGGTCTTAATTCAACATCATGCTCATTCTCCATAAACGCTTTATTCAATTCATCATCCTTCTGCAACTCCTGATTAATTTTAAAATCAACGGAAGCTCTTTGTAAAAATGATTGCACTTGAGTAAAAGCCGCTTTCATTTTTATATCCTCTTGATCTAATGGCTGTTTTTTCTCCTTCTTATCCTTGTCTTTCTTATCCATATCAGCCAAAACTTTCCTCAAATTTGCTATAGCTTGCGTTTCCTCATCTTTTTCTTTCTTGTACTTATCTTCATGTTTATCCTTCACAGTCTTTAAAAATTCATCATACTTATCTAACACATCTTTCGTATTCTTAACGAACCAATTAAACGCACTCAATTCTTTACCAGTAAATTCACGCAAAACAGGCTTGCCATCCGGAGTCATATCCCCACTCTCCCTCATCATTCTACGAGCCAATACAATTTCCTGCACCGTCATTTTCATAACTTTTTGTGTTAAATGTTAATGTTAACATCTGCAATATAATCGCACACAATAGCCTTGTCAATATTATTTTTTATCCAAAAAAAAACAAACTAGTTATTTTCGCATATACAAGTCAACGCTTTATTTGACGCATTTTAATCTATCTTAAATTATTTTTATAGTTGAGAATGATAGATGGGTTGGCTTTTATGCGAAAGTTAAAATTAGACCGGTAAATTTAAGCGTGGCTATGTATTAAAACTTGTCGTGCCATGTTGTTTTCTCTTGATTATATTCATCCATGAATGTTCCATCTTTGAAATAAACTGTTGACATATTCCATTGTCCGAAATCCCGATCTTTGTTTGCTAGAATAAAAAACTTTGCATTATCTTCCGGAGAAGCATCTACTGACCACTCTCTTGAGCAAGACAATTGTGTATCACAGTTATCACCTATTTTTGCACTTCCCCTCATGGCTCCAAGCCCTTTGTTTTTTGAATGTGGGTTCTCGTGATGGATTAAAATTATCGGTCTATTTTTATCTTTGCAGAATGATCTAATTTGTTCAGAAATCCTATTTTGTTCGAGATATTCAGAGTTTTTTGGATCTTTTTTGATTAGGTCGAAATTGTCAATTATGGTTAATGCTGGATTAATAGCTTCAATTAGCGTAAAAATATTTTCTATCATTGGATCAACATCTTTTGGCATAGATTTTAAAAATAAATTTTTTTCTTCCGTTAATCTTTTTGCCCGGTATTCATAAGCTTGCATTTTATGTTCCGGAATTGTTTTTGGTCTGCCTCTCCATTCTTCCTTTGTGATACCTGCAAATGATCTAGCCCCCCTAACTAAAATAGATTTCTCACTCATCTCTAGCGATAAAAATAAAACTTTATGCCCTAACTTTGCATTTTTTATGGCTACATCAAAAGCAAAAGCAGTCTTACCGGCACTTGCAAGTCCAGCTATTACGCAGAAATGATGGCGTTCTATTGCCGTTAACTCTCTATCTAGTCTTGGCGTTCCCCATGTAAACATTTCCGTCTTTGCATTTATTTCTTCCATGATTTCATTCACCGACATTGGCTTATTCACAACAACAACCTCTTTTTTCTTCAAATTAAATTCAGTCCGTAGCCATTCAATAGCTTGTTTTAAATCCATATTTCCATAGACCATAGCTACATCAATCGTGCTACCACTTCCGGCTTTACCACTAAACCGATTAACATAATTGCCTTGAACATTTATGCTTGCACTAGACATTTTTCCGTTATTGTCACATATAAAATTTCTTTTAACCTGAACTCCTAATTTGTTTAACACATCGGTAATTGATATTTTTTTCAACACATCTAAATCTTCATCGGCAATATTAAACTTAACTTGAAATTTCTTTACTGGTTCCGGATAAGCCTCAAACATTTCATTAGCATTTATTTCATAAGATAAATCTAATCGCAAAATCTGAACTTGAAATGGATTTTTTGGATCTTTCATGTGGTAAAACGGAGGAAGCCTTAACACTTCATTCGTTGAACTTATAGCCGGATCGCCATCATAAAAATCTATCAACCCTGCAATTATTTTGCTGAAAATTTCTTTATCCATACCGATAACTCGCCAAAATAAGTGATAACTACGAGAACTTTCGGTTATAATATGCGGATAGAATGGAGAATTTTTAATTTTCTCCATCATTTCAGCCTTTGTTCCCTCATCCATGTCAACATAAACCCAGTCAATAGCGGTTATGTCACTTTCAGTCCTGCCATTTTGACATGGATTAGGCGTAAAAAACACACCCATTCCAGTTTTATTCATATCCACAAGCCATTTTTTATAGACAGCTATGTCGCACATCTTGAATGTTTTTACAAATCCAGCCCTATTCTGCTTCGTATCATCAAATGTCTGCACATAACTGTTTTTAAAAATATCGTAAAACTGTGTTAACATCGTTTGATTGAGTTATAAATTTTATTGAATAAATCTGTTCCATATTTTCTAGCAAACCCAAACTCACCTAGCTTTTCAAGCTCCGCCTCATAATCCGGATCGACATCTACTCGCACATCATCCTCCCAAGCCCCAGCATTTAGCCATGTTGACGGATAGGGGATATACTTGCCTCCGTCTTTTTTCCATTGATCAGTTTGCTTTTGCTTATTGATTGCCTCCACTAGCACCTCGACCGGCACGCATACTTTTCTAAAAGCGGCTAGGGCTTGTATCCGGTTTTTCTTCTTTGGATAATTGCTCCAAAAAATTTCAAAACTCTCTACACTCCCCCCGCAGGGGGGTAGGGGGGATTTATTTTCATTCTTTTCATTCTTTACATTCTTGTTAGTGTCTTTCTGTTGTTTCGTCTGTTGTCTTTCTGTTGTTTCGTTTGTTGTTTCGTTTGTTGTTCCGTTTAACTGGAAGGCATCATAGTTTATTATTTCCAGGAGCGATAAAATAGGATTTTTGTGTTGTATCACTTGTTGTTTCGTTTCGAGCCATTTTTTAAACCTTCTTACTTTGTTTCTCGACCATTTCCACTTTTTTGCTAAACTATCTTCCGAGTATGCTAAACATCCTCTTTTTATTACAATTTCGTTGCCTCTTACGAAGATGGTTTGTTGCTTATGATTAGCTAGTAATAAAAGATCAATCCAAGCTTGAGCTTTTGTGAATTTTTCACAAGTCCAAAGTTCATTATATTGCAATTGTCTGTGAATTTTTATCCATCCTTCATTCATTATTTTTAGATTATAAACATGCACCACCCACGCAGAAGTTCTACGCCCCTAGCGTGAGTGGCGATTGTTTATAATCTTTTGTCTATTTTGAATTGCATGGGCGTAGAATTATTAAATTTTTGTAAGCATTGAGTGAGTATAGGCGGAAAATAAAAAAAGTAAATAGATTTTTATATCACACATAAAAATACTATTGACCACTATAATTGCATATGCTATATTGTTTGAGCAAGTGACAAAACTTAACCCCTCTATTTATGGATAAAGATTTTGAGAATAACCGAAGAATTATTGATGAGATAGAAAAGAAATTAACTGTACAGGATATAGTGAAAGAGAAAAAACTTTTGTGTTCAAATAATAATAAGGAGGTGGAATTTTTAAGGCGAATTGAGTTATTGATGAATATTCTTATTAATATGAAAAAGATAGATTTAAGTTTAGCTACATATATTATGGATATTGCTATGGGTGTAGCTGAAATAAAGAGTTGTGTAGGGGAAAAAGAAATACCAAGTAATAGTTAAAAATATAATTCATAACAATCCAAACAATGAAAAAACAAGAAAAAAACAATCTTGTCGAGGTGGAGGAGCAGGAGTGTCTAGATCGGTGGAGGAAAATTACTCAAAAGACTGTTAAAAAGAGTAATTCAATTATGCTTGATAACAAGTCTATGATTGATGGTGAGAATGGAAAGCCTATACAGAATCCGGATTTTGGGAAATTAAAGGCTGTTTCATACACAGAAGATGGGGAGGAAATAATTGAAGAAATGAAAGTAGGGGATGAGTTTTATCCTGCACACGTTAGGGTTCATGCGGTATGTAGAGATTATGATGATGGTCCGCAAGGGAAGATAGCTCGATATACTTGTGAAGAAGTAGATCAAGGGCATCCTATAGAAGTAAAAGATTCTACCGGAGAAATTGTATTTAGAGGATATTACTCTGATGCAAAAGAAGAATATAATTTGAAATATAAAGTTGTAATTTATACATGGTTTAAAGATAAAATGTATAGATGGAAGATTGGAGGAATGGATACATTGGGATCATGGTTTGCGGTAAATAATACTATTAGTGCAAAAAATTATCCTCATACTGTAAAGATAAAAGATATTAAAACTCAATCAAATTCTACTATATTTTGGAATGATATAGTTTTTGAAGTAGGTAATCGCTTTGATGTTAGGAAGGCTTTAGAATTGAATACGGAAGTCATGAACTCACTCGAGAATTATTATTCAAAAAAGCAGGAAAAAGTAAAAGAGCTAGAGGGTACAAGTGATATAGAAATAGATAACCTCCCCTTTTAATTTATATGTCATATGATGGATTTAATAAAAAAATATATCAAGCGTGGAATAGTTTTTCCCCAGATTCAGGATCATGGTACGAATGTTTCGCCTGTAAAAAAAATCACGCAAACTGCTTACACCATAACTTTGGCAGAGCAGGTAAAAAATCAGAGAAAAGCGAAGCGTATAATAGCATCTTTAATTCGGTACCAATCAACAACGAAGAATGTCACCTTCCAAGACATTCAACTATTAAAAGAAATCTATCATGGCTCGAGAGAGTGTATAGAATTGTTAGACGAGCTGTTCAAGAAAATAACTATACACTCTCTCAAAGGGATAAAAACTGGCTCATTTTACAGAAGAAAACTTACGAAAAAATAAACATTAACATAACAGAATTACTATGAAAAAAGAAGAAATGTTAGACGTTATTAAAAACTTAATTCACATCAATAGAGAGTATAAAGTGATAACCGCTACATCTCTATTTATAGCTCTATCTTCATGGATATTTGCAATCATTGTATTTTTTAAACAATATTTAAATGGATAATATAAAAGAAAAAAAGGAAATAGATCATCTATCATATTCAGCTTTGAGAGCGTTCTTAAAATCTCCGGCAAAATTCTTTGATGAATATATAGCTAAAATTCCCATGAAACCTAGCTTGACTATGGAAGCCGGCAAAGCTTGGCATAGAGGACTCGAACTATATTATAAAAAAGATCCCAACTATACAATCAAAGCTGTTGAACAACTAAATAATAAAAGAGAAGAATTATATAAAAATTTCAAAACTGATGAAGCCAAAGAAAAATTCAATGCAAAATTTGAAAAAGAAATAAAAGATTTAGCAAGAAATTTAGAATCATATAATGGTAAAATAGACGGCGAAATAGCAATAGAAAAGAAAGCTACAGTTATAGATCTACCACTCGGCGGACTACCAATAACTGGGATAGTCGACTTACTAGACAAACATGGGAATCCGGTTGACCATAAATACATTTCCGCCTATACAAAAGGTCCATTGTATAAACATTTTGTACAAGCTTGGTTCTATTACTATATAGCAAAAGAGATAACCGGCAAGTATCCACAATATTTTATTATTAGTGAATTTAAAAAGACTAGGAATAGGGACAAGAGTCCTCAATTGCAGGAATCAGCTATTATATATGGAGATAGTTTTGATATTGAAAAGATTGATCAATGGTATTTAGATGTGTGTAATCAGATTCAGAATCAAAAGTCTTTTTATTCTAATCCGTTCCAGATTGATGAGCCTACAGACTGGATTAATTATTTAAAATCATAATGTTTAAAAGTATAGATGAAATAAAGAAGATATTGTTGGAGCTTACTGATGAATCAGAGGCTTATAAATTTTGTTCAACTATACTTGGTCCATGTGAAGCTTATTGTACATATTATAAAGACACATTAAGGGATCAGATACTGGATGAACAATGCAATAAGGAAGCTAAACTTTTAGAAGAAAAGGGATATAAGATAGTAGAGAAAGCTTTAGAAAGAGTAGCTCGAAATAGTAAAGAGTATAAAGATGCAGGACTTGAATACAGAAAAGCTTTAGAATTAAAAGTGTTTTTAAAAACTTATTTAGCCGGTTTAAAAATAAGCCATGAAAAACAAGTGGCTGAAATATATCAAGAAACCGCTACAATTAAACAAAATATTTATCACAAAGGATCATGAATGTATTTATAAAACTACCAAATGGAAAGAAGGTTTCACATGGTCAAACTAGAATGGGCGAATTTATACGCACTATTCAAAGTAATGCTATTAGGTTCTCGGACAAATCTTTTTGTTTGAATTCACAAGCGATTCCCATATTACAAAAACATAAAATTCAATATTTAAAATTTATATGGGTTAAGGCTGATGAAAAAGTTATTTACAAAATTAGTTTTGCAAAAGCTTTACAAGTAGGAAAGTTTATAACAAATGAATATGGAGAGGAAAATTTACGGATACCTATAGTGGAATGTAAGATTCATCAAAGATGGAGTAATCCGGAAATACAGGATCACTTAAAAAAGATAGAAGAAAGAGAGCAGACAATTGAACAGTATAAATTATTTTAATATAACACCATGAATAAATTAGTACCATTAATGATGGCGAGAATAGACAAAGGGTTTAGAACTCAATCTCTTTTTGCAAAAGCTATAGGCGTAAATAGGGAACAGGTAAATAGAATGGAGAATGGAAAGAATAGGGGGCTACCAAGAACTCATACATTAGTAAAAATGGCAGAAGTATTAGACATTGATATTAATATAATAATAAAATGGTTTATATAGTCACTAGCAACGGCAGGAGTAATGATAGTAATATGGTTTATAGCTTATGTAATACTTTTAATTAAATAATATGGAAGATAAAATAAAGGAAGAAAAGATTTATCCAATATTGATTACAATTGAAGGAAAATCTGTTGGGTTGGAATATAAAAAAGGAAAGATAGTGCTATACAAGGATGGATTAAGCATATCAAAGGGAGCAGAAATCCTGTTTGTAGGATTAAAAAAACACATAGATTTTTTATTAGAAGAACACCTCATCGCCTACAAGAAGAAGCTGTTGGAGGAGATAGAGAAACTCACTCATTATTACCGCTCACGACAAAGTCCAGATTGTTCAAGAGGAGAAAACGAAAAAGAGCGTAGTATTGAAATGATAGAATCAGAACAAGTAAAATCAATAATAACAAAGTAAATATGGAAGATAAAATAAAGGAAATAATGGAAGAATGGAGGTGGACTACTGGTAATTTTAATGACCCTGAAATGTTTAAATGGATACAAGGAAAACTAAATGAAGTCCTCACCTCCTACAAGAAGAAGCTGTTGGAGGAGTTGCCAGAAGAAACAGACTGTGAGTTTTGGATGAAAAAACTTACCGCACCCGAATCTGACTGGACTCATGGACATTCGCACGGTTTTAACGCCTGTTTAGAACAAGTAAAATCAATAATCAATAACACATAAATAATATGGAAGATAAAATAAAGGAAATGCTAGAAAAACAGAGGAAAGTAGCCGAATCTTTTTACATAGCAAAAGAGAAAGGCATACTTCCTTATGCTAAAATTTATTATGACTCAAATGGAGCAAAGAGGGTAGATGTTGTAGTTGGTAATTTTAAATTATGTTTTCACGCAACAAGATTTAATAACCAAACAATGGAAATACGAAAGGTGGAGTGTGATTGTGGCGGCGAGAATTGTAATAGAATTTATTATTATATTCCATTTGATGGAACGGAGTCGGGTAATTACGAACAATTTACATAATTTTAGAACAAGTAAAATCAATAATCAATAACTTAAAGTAAATATGGCTGAAGATATAATTGCATTTATTGATGGAATATTAAAAGGATTATTGCTAATCGCACTTATAAAATATGTATTTTTAAATTAAACTCTTGCTTTCTGCGAGGTGGCGGAATATAGACCAACCGACTTGAGTAGACTTGAGGTATGCAGCTGCCCCGACATAGACTACAACACAGCGAGAGTGCAAATCTCTACCCTCGCAGAAAATAGGAGTTTAAAACTTAATAATAAACACATGGAAACAAAAGAAATAGAAGAAGCAGATAAATATCTTAACAGTTTACCAGAAGGCGAACCAGTTGCAGATGTCAATAAACTAGCAACAGAGTTTAATTTGATTATTCTTATGCAAGCTATGGAACAGAATATCTGTCCTGTACGCATGAGAAATAGACACTTAAGCCCTATGACTATCGCTAATGCACTCGTAAGAAAAGTACAAGAATTATTAAAATAATAATTATATATGATAATCTTTAGTATTGATGTAGGTAGAACTATGGGATTTGTGATGATGAGAGATAGTGATCTTCTTTTTTATGAAGAAATTAAATTTGAATCATTACAGAAACTTTATGAAGTAGCTGATAAATGGATAACCCTTACCCCTCCGGATCTTATTCTTATTCCTTACCCCACTAGAATTTATAATGTAATAGTAATGCAATCAAAGTTATCCGCCATTATTGAAATGGTAGCAGAAAAACATAATGTACCAGTTATCCTAATGAATGATAAACATTGTAAGAAAACCATTTTGAATAATGGCAAGGCTCAAAAGAAAGATATATATGATTACTATTATCAAAAGTATTCTGAAAATAAACTCCAATGTGAAATAAAATCTGAACACGTTTTAGATGCTATAATGTTTGCTGAAACCTATCTAGCTGATATAGCTTAAAACGGAAGGAAAGTATATCCATATTTCTCTCTCAAGAATTTACCTAATGCTGCTACTAACCCTGCGAGCAAGCCTAGTAAAGCTGTGTCCTCTACCTTTGTAGCATCTATTGTAGGAATAGCCATAGCTAAACCTGTAGCCATAATTGCTACAAAATATCTCAAGAAACGTAGCCCAGCTAGGGTAAAACTAACATCTGTACCAGAAACTTTTTTCATATATTATTTGTTAAAGAATCCTAATTGTTTCATTCTATACAATACCATAGCAAACTGTCCTCTAGTAAGAAAATCATTTGGACCGAATCTGCCATCTTCATATCCTTTTAATATACCCTGATCACTAGCCCACTTAATAGCTTCTGCAAATATACCGTTACTCATTACATCTTTAAATATAGGCTTAACGTCTTCTTTATCATATACTATATACAACGTTCCTAGCGATTTAACATCTTTATCAGCTATCTTAAATGTACCATTACCAAAGTATCCCCATTTGGGTCCATATGTATTAGAAGCTATTTTATATCCGGGTTCTTTACCAGCTATAGTAAATGCATGACCACCGGTAATTGCTCCATCTATTCCTCCCCATATACCAGTATCTCTAGCCTTTCTAAAATTAGTATTAGTCACAGAAGCAGAAGTCGTGATCATGTACCCTCTAGCTAACCAGTAATCAATATCCTCTGGCTTAATCTTTGCATATCCTATTGCTGGATACACATCACCATTCTTACAATGCAAGCCGTTATCTTTTAAATTTCTCAATGCCGTTTGAACATAATCGCCTTGCTTGCTTCTTGTTCCATATTCACCTTGTAATTCCCACATCTTTTCAAAGTGCGGTGACAATCTTTTCTTATGCTCTTGTTCATTTGCATATTGAGCTACATGACATACAGAAAAACAAGTACACATCACAGAACCGCCTTGATTACCTTCTTCAATATCTAACATTATCTTTTCAGGAATCACTACGCTTTCATCCCCAAGTATATACATCGCATCATAATCTCTCGGATCCGGTCGATCTATCGCACCAGTAGGTATTTCATCGTTTATTTCTTCATCCATATTTATAAGATTATTAATATACTACATTTATTATACTTCAAGTGTTTATTCAATTTTCTGTTTATCCATTTCGCCTAACATTATAATTTGGTTCATCACATTCTCTGTGAGAATACCTTTTTCTATAAGGTCTTCAAAAGTTTTTGCCTTTTCTTTTTTATCCCTAGTATTATTTAGCATTTGATAAATATATCTAGCCCTTTCTCCGTTCTCCACACCAAGCTGATTTATAAGTCTTTCTTCGTAAGTTAATCCATTACTTTTATCGATTGCTGTCTTTATTACTTTTTCGAATAATTTTGGATTATTCCTTTCTAGGTCAGTTAATATTTCATTTTTCTTTTCTTGGCTTTCTGTTTCTTTTACTTTAGTAACTATTTCTTCTGCTTTATTTTGTAATACAAATCTATTTTTACTTTGCTCCTGTAAAATATTTTTTATTGCTTCTGTATTACTAGACCTTCTTTCGCCTAATTCCTTCTCGGAAGTCCTTTTATAAAAACGTGAGATCAAAGGATATTCATCTAAAGGTGGCGGATTTTTAGTAAGAAGTCCAGCTGCTACGTTGAAAAATTTAGTAAAACTTTTCCCTGCTCCTCCTATTATGGACTCATACGCATACTTCAAATCAGCAGGAGAGATTGAAATTATATCCTTATCTGCTAATATTTCTGAAATACTAATTGCAGCCCTTCCGGAAGTAGTATCTTTTAAAGAGTCAAAATATTTTATTTCTTCTGGTGCATGTGGATCATAATCTGGCTTTATTTTTCCGCCCGAGTATTTTCTATTTCTTGACAAATCATCATATAAATCTAGAATCGTGGGAGTTACTGCTGATTTTAAATCAGTTCCACCTACAGGATTGTAGGATTCAATAATAGACGTAGCCATATCAACTGTAGCTTTTTTTAAATCAACATCATTTCCAGCCGCTAGATTGTAAAAATTATCCATCGCAACTTTCATAGGCTTTAATCCCCATGAAACAGGAATTACGATAGTTTTAAAACTTCCATCTTCCGAAGGAAGAACGATTGGCAATCCATTCATCATTTCCCATTCAGTTACCTTACTTTGCCAATCAGGGTCCACATAGTCATTCCACGTGTAAACGGCAGCGACAGCAGTCCCAACAGTCATAGCCGTTCCACCTAAAATCTTCGGATTCTTAAACGCCTTGAGCATTTTAGCTGATCCTTGAATAGATGCAGTAGCAAACATGTACATAGCGTTCATAAGAGGACCACCTTTTCCCATTCTATTGAAATTAATAGTTCCTTCTTTTGCTAAAAATGCCGCCCTCTCTTTTGACATTCCATTCTTTAAGGCTTGCTTATAAATAGATAAACGAGTAGAATCTTCAAATATCGTATTCCAATTATCTATATATTCTAATAAATTATTAGCAATTTTTCTAGTCTTTGAGTTTAATAATTTTTCTATCTTTTCAATATTTACTCCTACTTGTTTTTTCGTTGAAAGACCAAATCCCCCAGTAGTACCACCAAGCTCTTTCATCTCATTATATAAAGCCGCTTCTTTACTTTTTTTACCACGTAACGAATCTATTACTCCTTTTATAGATGATGGTTCATTTGCTATTGTTTTAAATGCACCCTTTGCCCCCATTTTACCTTGAGCTGCTATATATACCATAGCTTCTTGAATATCTCTTATCTTATTAGAAAGTGCAAAATCAAGATTAAACCAAGTAGCCAACCCTGCATAAAATCTAGTGACTGCACCTATTGCGTTCATAATTATTCCAAGTTTTTCTCTCCCAACTCCACTTAAAGCTGTAGCTAATTGAGGATCTTTTACTTTTATTAAAATCTTTTTGCCATCTTTAAACATTTCCAGAATTGTCGGATCATTAACCTGCTTTACAATAGGCTTTCCGTCAAAAGTTTTTCCTATAGCTTTAGGTTTCTGTATTTCAAATAAATCACCAAGAGTATTTTTATTTTGGATAACAAAGTCTAAAATTGAATTACCAACAATGTTCTTTTCCACTCTAAGTATAGCCTGTTCTCTATTATATATAATATTTTCTAAAATATTACTAACTTCTCTTTCACTTCCTTTAGCTTTTTTTAATCCAGTATTTTTAACATTAATCCCTTTTCCTGTTAAAGTCGCCACTATATCTTCTGTTTCTTCAAATATTCTATAAAGAGAAACATGATTTTTATATTTAGTAGTTAATTCATTATAAAATTTATCTGATATTATACCGAAATCTTTTAATATTTTAAAAGTATCGTGACCATATTCCTGAACCTTATTAGCCAACGTTTCCATCTCTTTAAAGTATGGAGTTTTTTTTAATCTTTCCATTTCAGCCAAAGCTTTTTTCGTAGTTACACTTGCCGCCCCTTCTCCCAAAACTTTATTGCGTTCAGGAGCATGTCTATATAAAAGGAAATCGTGAATACCCTGCTTGACATCATCGTATTTAATTTTAAAATTATTAGCTGTTTCTCGTGCTTGCTTAATAATATCAGTAGTGAAAGCTTTAGTTTGTTCTATTTTATTATGAACTCTACCTGGATAAGCAGTTTGCTTCTGATATATATTAGTCTTATCTGTTATTTTTATATCTGGGCGTTCCATTAAATAAAGTACTCTTTTATCAGTATTTTGCACATACTCAATTGCTTTTGTATATAGTTCTTTTATTCTATTCACTTTTTTCTTGACTTCTTTTTGCGACTGATTAGTCTTTTTAGCTATAGTTTCTATTGCAAGTTGGCTGTTTTTATCATACACTTCTTTTAATGGATTATTCATACGATCAAAATCCGAAGAAAGAGGAGTGTCAAGATTGGAAGTTTTATCTGCTATACGCCTTGTCCGTAATACTTTTTTTGGTAATAAGGGCGAGGATTTTGGAATGGATACGGGAGGCTTAACTTCTATTTTATCTATAGATTCCATATAATTATCTATTACACCCTTAAAAAAAATAAATTCTTTATCAGGAGGCATCCCTATATTGTCATCTCCGTTTATCAATCTTTTTATTGCTAGTTCCTTCATTTCCTTTAAAGAAGGACCTCTACCTTTTTCGGCATAAAAATCTCTATACCATTGTTCATTATTAGATTTTCTACCAAATCTACCAACTACCTTACCTTGTGCATCTTTTATTAAATTGCCCTGCGTAACCCCTTTTTTAGCAGAAGCCTTTAAGTATTCAAGCTCTGCATTTATTATGTCATTAGCATATTGTAAAGCTTCTTGTGCATCAGCTTTTGATACATATCTTGGATCATCAAATTTTCTATCAGGTAATTCTTTTGGTATAGTCATTCTTTCTCTTTCTACTTGCGTAGCTGGCTTTGTTTCTTTTGTAGATAAACCTAATTGTTTTTCTCTTATATACGCATCCGGATTCTTCATAAACATTTGAAGATCAGCTTTTAATTCATTCTTAACTTTTGCATACCATTGTCTATCAGTAGGAATCTTCATTTGCTTAACATTCCCAGTCTTACTATCAACTATATTTATCTTTTTAGAGGTTTTAAATGGAACTTTCATAACCCTATCAGCTACTATAAAAGGTATCATATCAATTACTGAATCCGTAACTACTTGTGCAACTTTACTTTCTCTTACAAAAGGAAGCCCTCTTACAACTTCTTTAGCTTGCTCTACATATGGAGTTACATACGTTTCCCACGCCTCCATTACTTCTGGTTGAGCCATTATTGCATTATACACATATCCTGTCGGTTGAGCTTGTAAAGCTCCAAATACAGTTTCAATTGTACCTTTTACTTGTTCAGACCTTTCAGGACTTGTAGCTATTTTCTGTAACCCACTTCCTGTCATAGCAATAGGCTGACCAATTACCCCTCCTAACCCTATAGCTACCCTCTTTTCTTTTTCAGAAGCTTCCGGATATTTTTCAATATTTTCTTGAATTTTCTGTTGAGTGTAATCCCCACCATATCTTTCCATTCCATAGCCTATAAGCTCTAACCCTGTAGCCACTCTTTCTTTTAAAGACATATCAGGAGAGTATTTTTGAAAAGTTTTATATCTTTGCTCAAATCTATCATCTTCCTGTTTAGCTTTTGTATAAAGATTGTATGGTTTATTTGCTGCATCAGATGAAACTTGTATAGGAAATTGAACATCTTTTAATTGATTCTCATCTTTATAAAAAGGAGTAGTAAAAACTTTTGGTAAAGTTTGCTCACCCTTAGCCTGAACTTGACTACCCGATAATAAACTTTTTTGTTTAGGATAAAAAGCTTCGGATGGACTCACCATAGCCTTATCCTTAAACAAGTCTATCGCCTTTGTTATATTCTGTAACAATGGATTTATAGCCATATATGTTTAATTAATACTCTTGGATTCTTAACCAATCTCCTTAGATTCTTCATTAATCTCCTTAGATTCTTCATTAATCTCCTCAGTAATACCTAGAGCTTCTCTAGCTTTAGACTTCCAATCTTCATTTTTTTCTGCATCTATTACTTTTACCTGTTCTGGTGTTAAGTTATCTATTGTCCCATATTTTACATAAGCTTTTGTGTGCAAAGAACTAGGTAATTTAAATCCACCCGGTCCCGAACTACTTTTAGTCTTTAAAGCATTTTCCGCTTTTCGAAACGCCATTTCTACATATTTCTTTACTTGCGGATTCATTCCTACCGCTCTTAACATTCCATATTTTATTTCAGCTAAACTCTTGCCTTCATTAATTTGTTGCATAGCATTATTAATAACATTCTGGAAATTCTCACTAGGTATAACTCCTGCACTTATAACAAATTCTTGTATATCAGATAATGCAGTTTCCACTCCTTTTTCCAAAGCTTCATTCTTATCCTTAATACCCTTCAATTTTTCATACTCTAACGCATAAACATCTTCTGCGTTCTTTGTCAATAAGTCGTATTCTTTTTCTGATAATTTCATTTGAGTTTCAAGTCCTGTTTCAAGTCTAGCCTTATTTCTTAATAAGTCTGAATATTGATCAGTAAGTTTACCTCTTTCTCTTGTTTCAAGTATATCTAATCCTCCCTCACTTTTACCAACTCCCTTGTAAGCTTCTTCCATTTTAGGTCTTAATTTACTTAACAACCCCTCTACATCTATTAATTGTTCCTCAATAGCCTTTATTTGCGGAGCATAGAATTGACTAATTCTACTTTCAGTTCCAAATAATTTATCAAAAGCCGATGTTCTTTGTTTAGCTAATTCGCTTTGGGCTTGTTTAATTTGAGTTAAATAGTCCATTGGATCCTGATCAACTTGATCAGTTTGCCCTGTCTGATTTGCATAACTACCTATACCCATATCTCGCCTAACTGCTTCCGCCCATGCATGGGCTTCATCCATACCAGCCTGATCCCCCTTTTGATTGGCATATTCCCACATTTGTTTTGCTTGGGCTATAGCCGCCTCGCCAGCAGCTTGATTTTTTTTATATGTTCCAAGTGAAGGATCAGGAATTCTCATCATACTAGGCGGTTGAGGGTCCGGCTTCTGATAGGTAGGTTGAGTAGGTTGAGCAGGTTGCATAGAACTTTGCCCCCCTACTGATTTAGTAGAATTATTAACAGCACTTCCCCTAGATGTTAAAAAAGCTTTATATGCTGAATCTATTATTTGACCAGCTTGTGGTGATACATATTTATTTGCCACTCCTCCAATTATTTCTCCCAGATTTGACATATTTATATTGTTATATTAATTATATATTATCCTATATTTAATGGATAATCATTTGGATTTATTCCTCTCATTGTTGGCTCAATGTAATTTACGCTAGGAGAATCAAATAATTCTTCTGCATCTAGTCTTAATTCTTTTATTTTTTCTGCGGCTAGTGATCTATAATATGTAGCCTTACCTCCTGAAACTGTAAAGTCTTCTCTTTTTTCCCAAAGTTTTTGAATAACTAAATATGCAATTAATTCGTTTGCATCGCTAGGCAAAGCCAAAACTGTTCCTATTTTATAAGTCCCTCCTGCTACTGTAGTACCTTCATAATTTCTACCTATTGTTAAAGCTGTATTATTTGTTCTAACAGTAATAGGATACCAAAATCCATCTGAATCAAAACGAATACTTCTTCCTACAGAATTAGAAGGAAAAACAGTACCGACACCAGTAACCGCAGCTGCTCCATTAGTTATACTTACTGTACCAGTAGTATAGTCTGAAAAATCACCTGATACTAAATCTTTAGCTAATGTATGATATTTCATAGAAATTGTATTTCCAGCACTAGCCGGAGCAGGATATATTTCTAATTTATTACCTGCTGTTGATGGCAAAATTCTAACATATATAGGATAATCTGATACATTTGTAGTATTTATTCCTTCAACTAATATATTCCATTGATCATAGCTTGATATAAACACAGGATAATAATCTATACCACCAATTATAATCTTAACATCTATAGGCATATCACAGTCTATAGGGAGAGTATAAGCAGCCTGACTAGCTACAGTAACTGTATTCCATGTCTTTACTTCATTCGGTATTCTTAACGCCTTTTTAACTTTTCTATATACAGGATTCATGTATAACCCAATAGACGTAACCATAGACGCACTTGTATCATTCATGATATCTTGTATAAAAGTCGATATTTCTGCTACTGTATGCATATTTTTATATTGTTAAGTTTGCTATCCATAATCCTTTATATCCTATTAATTTAAGAAATCCGTTATCATCAGCTATAGTATCATTTACAATTGTATCACTACCTCCTGCATTTACTGTTATATTATTAGAACTTGCATTTCCATCTCCGTCAATTATTATAACTTCAATCATTTCATTACTCAAATTATATTCAGATATTTCAGGTAATTGTATTGTACATACTCCTGTGCTTGTTCTTTCAACCCATATACAACTATCCATTATATTAGCTGTATATGTAGCATCTGTGACTACTGTAACATTTCTTCTTTGAGCATAAGGTCTAAATTTAGCTATATCTTTTGCATTAATTTTATTCCCTCCTTTTTGCGTACCTGTATGTTGATGAGTATCCGGTAACATATTTAATATATATTAATTTTTCTAATAGTCGGTCCGGGATTATCTACATTTACTGATGATTCTAAATTAAATCTGAACTGTATAGTTTTAGCTCTTTTATTAATTCCATATAAAACTTGATCATAATTACCCTGAATAATTGAACCTAATAACACCCAATCATTAGCAAAATTATATCCATTACATTGTTCATTAATTCTATAATAAACATTTACCGCATCATCTGCAGCAAATGTATCAGCAAAATCTAACCTAACTCCTTGAACTAATTTACCAAATTGATCTCCAACTATTATCGGCGTAGTTATAAATAATGGTCCAGTAATAAGCTTACTAGCCGTTTCACTTGCTATATTATAAGCAGTCGATCCTGTTAAATTAGCATGAGAAACCAATACTCCAAGCCTCTTTGAATTAAATATGGCATATATGTTTATATCAGAAGACCCTGCGACTATATAAGGAATTGATAATGAATATCCATAATCATCAGCTAAATTAGCAAATGAATATAATCCGTTTATCAAATACGTACTACCACCAGAAAAATAAAACCCAAATAACATATTATCCCTATAATTTAATATAGCATTTGGTAAAATATATGGATCTTCCCCTTCCATTAAATACGAAATCCTTGTTGACGGAATCTCTCTATAACTTTCAAAATCAGCACCATTATAAACATATATCGTATTATTGACAAAAATAAAAAGAGTTTCATTGTAGTTAAATACTATATTACATCTAGGAGGTACGTCTATTTTTTGTTCATATGAAGACGTTATTCCATCCCAAAAGTACACAGAAGACGTATTTTCTGCTAAAGGTTGTACAGTTGGACTTATTGGACTTGTAGTATTTGCACTTATTATTAATTTATTATTCCATTTACACATCATGTTTACACCGCTACCTTCCGGTAAAACTAAAGCATCGTCTACCCATGTAGACCCATCTCCATATAATTTACCGATCCATCGTCTATTTGCTACATATAGATCTCCATCAAATTCACATAAATAAGAAGGTTCTGAAACTGTTACTGTCATATATAAACTATTCCATGTTTGGTTCCAGTTAGCCCAAGTCAATGGATCTCCACTTAACTCACCCAAATAAGCAGTTGTAGTAAAATATAATTTATCTCCAAATGTTTTCATATATCCACAAAATCCACCAGTAAAGGTTCCTATCAACACCCATCCAGCAGGAGCAGTCGTTCTATAATAATAAATGTCACCACCTGCTGTATATGCTAAAGTATATGTAATTCCATCATAATAATAATCTTCAAATCCCATTATAGGACTAGCTATTGTACTTACTTTATTTGTATTTGGAAATGATTTTTTAGAACTATGTATTAATCCGGGTTGTGAATATATATCACATCCATAAACCATAGCTAACCCATTTCCCTTCATATTATCTTTAGGAATTCCAGAGTTTAAATTATCTATTTGTATAAAAGATTTTGGCATAAATTATTTTAATCTGAATACATATATATATACTTCGTAGTAGCTCCGTCTTTTACCTTTATTCTACCTGCTGCTGTAGCTCCATGTGAAGATGTATCATGCTCATCTCCCGAAAACTTAAAGGCAAAACATCCACCACTTGTAACTCCCATCGTGAACTCTATACCAATAGTATCACCAGTTGCCGCCGCATCCACTATCCCTATATGACTTCCAGCTTGAGATCTATATGTAGTAATTCCATTTCCTGTACCATCATTTTGAACACCAAGAGTAGGAATAGTTGCACTTGAACTTGTTAAAGCAAAACTTACTAATCCTAATCCACTTGTATCTTGTGCAACAGAACTATACACGTTCAAAGCGGCACATGAAGCAGCTAACACCCCAGTTTGAATTATCCTTAAAGAATCATTCGTGCCTTTATTTTCAGAAATCTGCAAAGGTGAAGTAGCACTAGCATTATCCATATAAATATATAACAACGGAGCCAGATCCCTAGTAGTTGCAGCATTACTATAAACATACACTAATGATTTATCGCCTGTAGGAACAGCCGTTCTATGTACTTCCAATCCAATACCCCTTCCTTGTTGTAAAATCTTAGCTGCCGACCCTGTAGAAGTAGATAATCCTTGATTTATATATACTGCGAATCCAGCATCATCTAGATTAGTTGAAGTGAAAGTAGCTGCATACCCTGTACCAGCATTACTTACGAATAATGCTCCTTTATCGGAAGATGCATTAGCTAAACTTATTTCCGCTAAAGAAGAAGTAACTTGAGCCGCATTACTATAAATATATAATGCACGTTTATTTGAATCCAATACGCCACTTTGATTTATATATAAACCAGTACCAGTAGTGGCATTTGTAATATTAAACGTATTCTGATTATTCGTAACATCATTATTCGTAAGAGCTAATGTTTGATTATCTGTATCAGCTATTGTTATAGCTTGCCCTACATCAAAACACGCCTGTAATGAGGCTGCAGTACCAGAAACCCAAGAAGTATTCGTTCCATCAGTTTGTAGAAATTTACCATTATTACTTCCCTGTGAAGGTAACAACGCATTTAAAGCTGCATTTGCTGTAGTTTCACCAGTACCTCCATTCCCTATTGCTACAGTACCAGTTACATTCGCTGCATTACCTGTACACGATCCAGATGATCCAGATACATTACCTGTCACATTACCAGTTAAATTACCAGCAAAAGCTGTAGCAGTAAGCACACCAGTAGAAGGTACAAAAGATAATTTAGCAGAAGTAGTATATTGTGCAATATTTCCTGTGTTTGCCAATACCCATGTTAGATATACCGGATCAGTTGTGGCTGCATCATTTACTATTGTTAAAGCTCCTGCATATGTAGCACTTGCGGAGTTCCCTGTACATGACCCTGATGATCCTGAACAGTTACCTGTCACATCACCAGTTAGTGGTCCGGAGAATCCAGTAGCTGTAAGCACACCAGTAGCAGAATTAAAAGTAAGTCCTGCATTAGTTTTTGGTCCTAAATCACCAGTAGCTGCCGTAAAGAATCCAATAAAACATGAAGTATCAGTAGCTTCATTCGCAACAGTAATAGCTGATGGCGTACCTCCACCTGCAGCAGCCCATGTAAGATTACCGCTTCCGTCTGTTTGTAAAAATTGATTAGCAGTTCCTGCCGTAGTAGGTAATACAAGTGAATAAGTACCAGCCGCATCTGCTACAGTTAATGTAACAGTACCGGATGTCGTACCTTTGAATATGAGCGATCCAGTAGTACCACTAGCTGCACCAAGTGTCATACTTGTTGAGCTTGTGATATTTCCAGTTATTCCCAATGTTGATCCATTCCATGTTAAATTAGCTGATCCACCAAAAGAACCTGAATTATTAAACTGTATTTGCGTATTTAAACCACCCGGAGGCGTTCCACCTGCACCTAGTGCAACCCATGATCCACTTTCCCTAAAATAAAATTTAGTATCTCCTGAATCATAATATATCATTCCATCATCAGTACCCGGAGCTACCGCTTGTGGAGTAAGTAATAAACCTGTAGGATCAATTAATCCATCTACTGTAAGTTTACCGGTAAAGTGAGCATCCGTAGCTGTAATATCCCCTAATCCTAAATCTATATCATCCCCTGCATTTACTGGCGATAAAACTGTACCTGTTCTATCCCAATAGTCACTACCACCACTTCCAGTACTATTAACTAAAAGCCTATGAGTAACCGGATCTACCGCTACTGGAATAGGGGTAATATAATCGGCTGAACTAACGCCAAGTAAGGTTGACACCCTATTTTTATCTTTTGCTGCTTCCATAATTTTCTTGTTAATTTATATATTAATTATAATCCCTTGTTGCTTTAATGCCTTTATCGTACCTTCTAGCATCGCCATTCCCTCTTTCCATCTTACTTCTCTATCAGCTATATTTTTTAATCCATTTTCCATCATTTCCTCTTTAACTTGAGCTATTTTAAATTGTTTATTCATAATTTCCTCTTTCTCCGCAATTATAGCTTTTTTATCTTCAACATATTTCATGATTTCTTCCTGCTTCATTACTGCCTCCATATACGCCATCTTTGCTTTTTCCAATAATCCTTTACTTTGCAATTTATTTCTAGCCGCTTGTTCTGCTCTTAATTGAGCCAAATCCATTAAGCCCACAACTACACCTCTTTCATCTTCAAGCTTCTTCATTCTTTCATCTACAACCTTTTCCCTTTCTCTAATACTTTCCATCTCTGCACTAATTTCTTTTTCGGATTCCACCACCTCTCTACCCCTTCTATTAAGCTCTTTAATATATCTTTTATTATTCTCAATATCTCCTTTAAACCTTTTATTAATCTCTCCCAATTGCTCGGTGATGCGTTTAGACTCGCTATCAATGAACGCATCCACATCTCTCTTTCCCAACTCTCTTTCATTTTTTAATTGATTAATCTCTTTTTGCAACCTGTTTCTATACCCCTCTAATGTACTACACTCTGCCTTTAAATCTCCCACTTCCTTTCGAATCCTATCTAAATAAGATTCATCCATATTAAAATAAATTAAACAATTTTCCAAATAACGTACCAGCTCCTAATACAATCACCCCAATAGCTCCCACAACTCTATTCCTCCAATTCTCTAAAGAAGATACCCTTCCATTCGTTTTTTTAACTTGTTCTTCAATCCTCAAATGACTAACATGATTCTCTTGAAATTTAAGCTCAATTAATTCTTTTAATCCTTGTATTCTTTCTATGATTACATCATTAGTAACATTTGACATTTTAATTTTTAATTATTAGAGTGAGATACTTTTATCCATTTATCTTCATTATATACAAGAACAAGAATATCATTTGCCCCTAAAGTTACATCTGTTCCACCCATATATAAATTAGATCCTGATAAATTCGCATTATCTTGGAATGTAACAGTATTTGTATTATGCGTTCCTTGAATAACTACTATAGTACCATCATCTACTGGTGCAGCTATTGTTGGAGTAGAAGTTAAGGTTACGGCTCCGCCATTACCTACTACTTCCATTATTCCTCTTGTAACAGTAAGTGTAGATCCAGCAGATAAACTTTGAGTAGTACTAGGTACAAAAGAAAATACCCCTGAAAGTTTTGTAGCTCCTGATGTTTGTATAGCATAATTTTTTGCTCCACCACTAGCTAGGAAATATCCAGCTATATTATCACCTGCGTTAGTAACAGCCGCCAATGCTTGTAATCCATATATAGTAGTAGTGTTAATAGAATTAGATGTCATTCCTACCGCAGTTATTCCTGTTGCTCCATAATCACTTGTCGCAGATCCAACTGAATATATACCAACACCGGGTCTAGAAGCATTTGCAGACACCTCTACAGCTAAACCTATTTCTAAAGTACTAGATGTAGCCCCTGTATTACTCTCACTAATTATAGAATGTGCATAAGGAAAGTCCGTAGTACTTGCAGCCACCCCTCCTAAATATCCACCAGCTATAGTTATACTTGATACATTTGCTATTGGAGCCACATCCCACTCCTCCTTATCTCCTAATGTATGCCCAGTAGTATCTTTAAATCTAACATAAACTCCATTAACTAATTCTTGAGCTGATCCAGTTATATCAACATCTTCATAATTCCATGAAGATCCACCATTATTTGACCACCTAAACGTATCAACTCCTCCTAATCCAGTACCTTCACCATCAATTTCTATAACAAATTCTGTAGGGTGAACACCATTAAACGTACCAGAAAGGAAAAGATCTTGTAACTTATCGGCACCTACATATTTCAATCTTCCTATTCCTAATATTGGAGTAGAATAAAATGCAGCAACCTTAGCCCCAGCAGTAGTAACCGGAACCTGCATACCAATACTTAATCCAATAGCAGTAGAACTATCTACAAAAGACCCCTGTATCATCGCAGGTCCGCTCTTTGAATTCAACATTCCTGTATGAATTCCGGTAGGACTAATCTCAAATCTTGAAGTCCCTACAATAGAATAGTATATTTTCTCACTATTAACCTCATAAGAAAACCCCGATGTTTCTTCATTCATGAACGCAAGAGAAGGTTCCGGAGTACTACCGTCAACTAAAAGTACTGATCCTTTATAATCAATCATGAATTTAGCCTCCGGACTACTCACGTAATTATCAAATATTGCAAACACATAAGACCCTGCAGAACTCATATCAGCCTCAATTCCTATTCCAAAAGCAATAGCCCCTGCTTGATCATTTGAATGAGATTTTATTAATACATCTCTATTTTCATCAGTAGTAATCTGTCCCCAATCTCCAAAACCCACCTGCCCCAATCCATCAACAGTAAACAATCTATTTGAGGAAACGTGTATATTATCAATTACGGCTAGTGCTAGTGCATCAGTAGCTCCACTTAATGAATATGCCATTCCTAATACGAAACCTGATGAATCCGTTACTCCGGATGAAAACGAAGTAAAGTATAATGAATTTTTATCGTCAATAGATATATTCATTACAGAAGTCGCAGCAAGTGGTCCATAAGTAACTTTAATAAATCCATTCTCACTAAAATTCATCCATATAGTATCAACATCAGGACTAGATTCTACATCTATCCATGTATCAGAATCAGAATCAGATATTCTATGTCCCACATATGATCCAATTGCTCCATCTACATAGTTTTTAACTGCATATTCAGTAACTAACGCAGTATGGGATAAATCAGCCAATGTTTCATCATCGCTAAATTCATCTATAGTTACAGAACCACCATAAAACATCAATTCACCATAAATTTTTATTTTACCTGCAACTCCACCACCAGCCCCTGCTCCTGTTTCAATTGTAACATCTCCACCATTTACTACTCCTCCTTGTGAAATAGCAGCCCCTGCTCTTATATAAACATTATTTCCATTAGTTTCAGTAGATCCTGTAAAATCTATAGTTAAAGCTTCTAATTTTAGATCTTGATTCAAAGAAGAATAAGATGTACTAGCCTGATCTCCTGTTATTAAATATCCACCTATTAACGGAGCATCATCACTTTCAAATACTACGTAATCCACAACAGCTTTTATGTGATCAGGACTAGTTGTTGGATCTTGCCAAATCATTACATACCTAATTCCAGAAGATGGAACTGACACTTCCATATTTATAATTTCTGCATAGATATCTGTTGTATATTTTTCAGCATAATATGTAGGAAATCCTCCTGTATAAGCTACCCATGTAGAAGTATCTTTATCAAATTGCTCTGTTGCAGTATCAGGAGGTCCATCAAGTACAGCCATTCTTACATACGAATAACCATCTACTCCATCTTTAGCTACACAATAGGCACTTAAAAATCCTGAACCCCCACCAGTTATCGCTTGTCCTAGATATTGTGCAGCGTTATCATATCGACTACCTAATTCAACAGCCTTAACTCCATTATAAGCGTTACTACTTGATACTAACGGATCCGTATATTGATTAATCGATCCTAAATCCCAACTTGTAGGTTTATATTCCTCTTGTGACCATAATTCAAAATCACCATTTAAAGCTCCATCGACCCCATCTATTAAACATTCTACGTCATCAATTCTAATTTCATCTCCAAGTACCCCTGATCCCGCTATAGTAATAGATCCACTTACAACTCCCGAACTCGGAGCAGTAGCTAACGTACTTGTATATTGAGTATATGCACCACTAATAGTTATAACCTCCATTGATTCAGGAACAGGTCCACCCGATTCAATAATCCAATTCCCAGCATCAGGTCCAGTAAAATGATAATAATATGTATCATCTAAAGCATCTATATAACTATATAAAACTACAACAGTAGGTGTTCCTATTGCATATTTAGCATATAATCTTAATTGTACAGTTTGACCATTTCCAAAATTACTACCATCATTCCAAATTACAGGAGTAATAACAAATCCGGGCTGAAGTTCTATCCCTACTTTCAACCATGCCGCATACGTTCCGGTATAGGAATCTGTAGTTTTTCCAGCTAAATCAGGTGTAGCATATTCTCCTTGCCAATCATTAGCTTTATCCTGCATATCCCAATCCTCAAAACTTCCATTTAAAATTAATTCAGAAGTGAAATTATTTGTTATATTAACTTTATATCCAAGTCTTCCACTAAACGAATCATCAGATGAATTATTCTCAACTTCTGCAGTATAAGAAAATTTTAATACTCCTGTAGCTAAACCTGTAGTATCATTATTATTTACAAGAAATACATCCGTTCCAGAATTATCCATTATAGCAGCCTCAAATCCAGCCACAGTAAATCTTATTTTATCTTCATCCGCACTTGCTTCTACATTTATTGACGTATCTCCATCAGCATCTTGCAAAATAGAAACTAACAATGATCCTCCAAATTCTTCCCAATCTGAATCCGTCAAAAATCCGGGCGTATATCCAGACTTTAATTTATAATAAGTATTTACGGCTTCTGAAAATACAACCATTCCCACTTTACACCTAGCAGAATAAATCGCATTTCTAGCCGTATTATCAGCTACTGTACGCAATCCACCTTCGCCATATATATCTCTATGTGAAGCTTGATTATCTAAACTATCATAAGGTGCAATTGCTGATCCCACATTAATTCCCGGAATTGGAGTCATGTTTTAGATTGTTAATATATATTCCATTGTAAACTAGAACTGTTATATTTATTATTAGTCCTCAAAATATAATAATCCTCTGTATGTCCGCTAGCATTGGTAAGCGAACTTTCTACAACTGTATAATCAGAAAATACAAATCCTCCAAGTGTTGTATATGCAGGTAACCCCCAAGATTTCGGATATGCTATATATAAATAGTTTGGAGGCGTTCCTAAACTAGCATTAAATGTAAGATTTGCAGCCTTACTTGTTCCAAAAACACCGGCTTGTGGAGCTATATTAGTCATTATCTCTGCACCAGTAGTGTATAAATTATCATCAACCCCATAATATCTTCTATTATAAAAAGTCATTGTTGTATTCAACGATGTAGCATTTCCGTCATCTCCAACAGCACTAATTGTAAAAGTAGTATTTGTTGTAATAGATACAGCTCCTGATATATAATTTCTATCAGCTACAGGCACAGCTCCAATTCCCTGATTAATACTTTGTGAAGTAGGATTATCCGAATTTCTATTATAAGTCCATGTTAAAGTATAAGATGTAACTTCTGCACCTTTTTCATTACTAGCACTATTATTTGTAAAAGTAGCTAAAGCGTGAGCAGCTACAATTAACAATTCAGAGATACCTGTAACTTTATCAAGTTTATCTCCAAGTCTTTTTACTATATCTCCGTCATTTACGCCGGGATGAAATATATCCCCGACTCCTCCTCCCCCACCTCCCGGTACTTTAGGCGATAATCCCAATGGCATACTTTAGATTGTTATAAAAGTAAATTCCAAAGCTCCTCCCGAACTGACAGCTTCAAAATATAAAGTATCCATGTTCGTCACACCAAACCCATCAGGCAAATCAGCCTTACAAGTCCAATACGAAGCCATTGTTGGATCCTCTGATATTTTTAAATCAGTAGAAGGTCTTAATATTATTTCTGCTGCATTACTAGGTATCTTCAATTCAAATATCGTACCTACTCCTAAATATGTTAAAGGAGATAACTGCTGAACAGTCGAGGCATCTTTTGTTTCAAATGAAGCTCCTGTGTGCACTAACGCATTATTACCATCTTTTTTTAAACCTTTAAAAGTTTTTGTAACATCAGCCATTTTACTATTGGTTAAATTTAGCTTTCAAACTTTGATATAAAGCTCTATCATCTTTATTAAGTTTCAAGTATCCTACAGTTTTTAATTGATCAAATTTAATCCTTTCATCAGTAATATCAGTAGCTACATCACTCGGTTCCGGTTCAGTAGTAGTTTGATCATCTTTTACTTCTACCTTTTTAGATACATTCTTTTTTAATTCTACTGTTGGTAATACATTAACTTCACCCTTTCCTTCAAATTCATTAGATGAAGGTTCCTTCAATATTTCATCAAGATTAATTTTTTCATCTTCTCTATCAAGAAGGGCATCCATTACTAAATTGAGTTGATTTTCTGTAACAGCTTTATAAACTCTTTTATCTCCACGAATCTCATCCTCATACTTTCCTGAATCAATCAATAATCTATCCGCAAGATGTTTTGCTGCATGAACAGCTAAAAAATCTACCAACATTACTGTACTTTTAGCAGGAATTGTGTACGGAACACTATCCCATCCGAACGTAAATGGTTCATTAAGAGGATTAGTGACTGTCCTTTGTGTAATTCTTTGCGACATACTTTTTTTAGGTTATTAAGTATTTGATACTGCCCCTTATATAATAAGGAGCAGAGATAAATACTTAGGTCAAATATGCTCCATCTACAACATATGGGCTAAATAGTTGAGCGGTAATAGTACCAGCTCCACCAGCTGCACTTCTGGAAACAGCTCCAAAAATACAATCTCCTGCTACCGCTGCATCATCTACAGTTCCAGCAGTTGCTCCTATGTATAGAGGCTTATTATCTGCAACAGCCCCATGTGTTGCTACTGTACAATATCCATCTACACAATACCATCCATAACGACTAGCTACAATCGCAGCCATAGCGACAGCTACTCCACCAATTGCATTAGCTGCAAGTAAAGCAGTTGCATACGCTTCATCATAACTTACAGCTGACCCAGCTACAGTAGAGCCTACTCCTAGCATATATTTATACTTATTTCCATAAGCATCATATGCAATTGTTCCCAATGGGTGTTTCGCCGTAGTAGATACATCATCTGTATCTGCAGCGAACCCAGTTGCTCCTGTCAATTTCATATTACTTTTAGTTAATTAATAATTTTTGGTGGAAGGTTTTTATAATGAGAACCCTCCAAAACTCTTACAATTATGCGGCTTCAATCAATGTTACCACAAATACATTGTTCGCAGTAGCATTTGCTGCAAGTGTAACAGTTAATGTAGTACTAGCCACTAATACACTATCCACAAATTGATCCTGATTAGATACCGGAACAATTCCTATAGGGATAGATCCAGACGGCACAGTAGCCGTACCTGTAGCGGCACCTGCTGTTACTGTTACTGTCGCCTGCGTAAAAGTTCTAACAGACTGTTTAGCACTTAACATCTCCGCCATATTGTAATTCTTTGTTTTCAAAGACATTTTATAAGAGGTTAAAAGCTAAATACTACACACCAGTTATTCCCAACAATACACCTGATCTATTTGGATTTCTATTAATCAATTGTCCGTAAAGAATAAATTGACCAATTATCGCATCCTGATTTACAGGTTTCTTCCATCCGGTCCAAGACATAGTTATAGGTTTGCTATCATTGTAGTAACCTTCAACATTTCCTGAATCAGATTTTAGAACATTATCCGGATGTGGAAGTGAATAGAAATTCAAATATTTCTCATTCAAGAAATACATGTACCCAGCAGTACATTTCTGATCTTTAACTATAGGCGTACCTCTGAAATATAGAGCATCAAATCCAATCTCTCCCTTCAAAGCCCCTCTATTTGCTACTACACCATCCTTTGTAACTTGTGCAAATCCTCCTGCATCATAGTTTGCTACTACTGTAGGAGTAAGCAAAGTTTCATAATAACTCCATACAGTTGGAGTTGTTACAATCAAAGTTGGCTTATCTCCACCTACTGAACACGCATTATACATTGTAGCCATAGCAGACAATGTAAGATTACCAGCCAAATTAGTTCTAGTAGATTTCAATGTTGTATAAGTAGTTCTTGAAAGTCCACCATATGTAGCTGCAACAGTTCCATCATCAACAGATGCTTTAAGTCCGTCAATATCTTTTCCGCCATTACCTGTTCCATCTCCATATATTTGATCTCCAAGTCCATCCATCATATCTTCTTGTGCAGAGTCCATTTCTACTCCAATAAGATCCAAAACTTTTGCCTTGCCTGAATTTACAGCTCTTTCCAAATTAGACAAAACTACAGATTTGTAGTATCCAGTTGGAGAAAAGCTCATTAGTTTACGATTGTTTTGTCTAGTAGTTGAAAAAGTATCATATCCATCAAAAGATCCTTGAGATTCATCTCTTGAAACTTTTACAGGTACTTTTAATGTTTCACCAGACCATGCTTTTGGATTTCCCAAAAGACGTAGAGTCAATACATTTGACTGTAGTACAGTATCAATCACCGCAGGGACGATCTCGTCTTGCGTAACCGACTGTATTTGATCATCGAATGTCATTTTAATTAATGTTTATGGGATAAATTCTACCCCTCCTCTATCAACCTTTTAGCTCTAGCAATCGCATCATATATATTTTTAGGTTTTGACTTTAACTCATCAACCTTTGATATATCAGCTTCTTTTTTAGCACTAGAACTTGGTCGTGTAGATGGAGTAGATTTTTTAGGAGGTTCTTCCTCAACCTTCTTTTCAGATTCAGGTGTTGACTCCTTCCCCTTCATATCTCTAAAGATTTGAAGGGCTACTTTTGCAGGAAGATAAACTTTTGTGCCATCACCTAGTTCATAAGTATATTTTTTAGCAACATTTATCATACCTTCCTCATCTTCTGACGATAAATCCTCATCTTCCAAAACTTTATCCATCTCTAGATCAAACAATTCTTGCGGATCTGGTATCGTTTTTTCCGGAGATGTAGGCGTATAGTCCTCGCCCTTTTGAGTAGCTAGAATCTCTTTTACTATATTAATTAATTCTTGATTCTTTTTCTCAATAACTTCCATCTTTGCACTCTGTATCTTATTATTCCTAATAAGTCTTTGAAATGCAGGATTTTTATGGTAAGGTTCAGCCTTTTCTTTTTTTGAAAGATCATCTTTCTCATCTTTTTTAGCAGATGAATCGCTCTCCTCCGGCTTAACCTCTATTTTAGCGTCTTGATTGACGTTAGGTTTACCTTGTGGGTCAAGATTTTTTTGCGAGCTGATCGCACCTTCCTCTTGAATAGGAGTAGCATTTGCGGCTACCACGCCAGCTTGGTTATCCATAATATGTGAAGTAACGAATAAATTTATTTCCTTCTCGCCATCTCATACGCTATCCTAATAATCTGCTCTCGACTTCTTTTTTTAACTTTCCCCTCATTAGCCCTAGTCAATTCCGCTATATTTTCCCCTATCACCTCCTGTGTTTTTCCTTTTTTTAACGGCATATCTTCTTAATTACACATTAATACACTACTGGCTACGAGTGTCAAGCTGTTCTTTTATATTTTTACTGGACTCTTTTTCTTTTCTTGCAATTAACCCTTCTTGAACTATTTTTGATTCTGCCTCTATATGATTAGCAGCTAGAGCTTTTATCTGTGGATCAAGACCTTCAATTTCCGGACCACTCCAAAAGTCTTGATGGGCTGCAAGATGCTGTGCATTAGCTTTTTCAAATGGCGGAACAGGTTGTCCTCCATATAAAATTCTATTTTCCATTTCAGCTTGAGCTACATTTAACATAACTTGTTCAGCATTATCACTTTTTGTGGCTTGATCAAGCGTAATAGCAGCCTGTTTAAATAATTTATCAGGGGCTTGCATCCATAAATATAGACGTTCAGCAGTTTTATATGGATGTGGATCGCCTATTCTTTCCATTAAGGTTATAGGATCAATAGCTTTTCTATCCCATAATTGAATAGCTTCAGCTCCTAATCCAACTTTATCTTTAGTTATAGTAGATCCCTGTCTAACTTTAATTTTTACACCCTCTTTTATTAAATCTTTATCTATCTTTAATTGTTTAGACGTACCATCTTCCCCTAAATATGCTACAAAATCTACTTTATCAAAGTGTCGTTTTATCAATTGAGCGATAGCGTTGTACATTTTCTCCATAACTCTTTCCAGCATTTGAGTAAGCTCATCAATTCTTTCTTGATCCCCTTCCTTTAACAACATTCTACCGGAGAAAGTTTCTTCACCCGGCTGTTTTTCTCCACGAGTTACTGAATGTGTACCAAATATATTATCAATTTCTGCTATAGAGTGAGCCATATCTTCGGCTACAAAGGGTTGCAACATTTGTCCGTTAAAATTCTGTACTGCTCCACTAGCTCCCTCCTTAATATAAGCTACTGAATTAGGTTTTTTACGAGCAGATTCAATATCTGCTGCATCTCTTTTTGTCACGCCCATAGTTCCATACGCTACAGTTAATCCGTTAGCATGATCAGCATTATCTGATATTTGACGTTTACGTTTATTTATTGCATCTTGTACAGTAATTACTTGATCAACTAGTGTAGTTTGACTATATGGATTCATTTTTAAAGTCCATATATCACTAAAAATATAATCCATTTCCGGTTCTATCCAATGATTTTTTTTCTTATCCTTAAAATTATAATGTGGATTAGAGATCTTTTCTAAAATTATACCATGCAATTTCCAAAACTTAAATTCAGCAGTAGTAATTTCATAATATCCAACAATGGATCCCATCATCTTTTTACTTTTAGTATCAGGATTCCCACATACACTTTCTAAAATTTCCCTTTTTTTATTCTTAAATTTTACTATTAAATCTTTCACGCTATCCTCATGATACTCAATTACATAATCTATTTTATCTCTAGGTGGTACCATTATTCTTTGCGGTCGTAAATTTTCAATCCATATGTTTTTAGTATCTTCATCGTATCCAAACTTTAATACACCTAAATAATATAACTGTGAAAATCTTAAAAAATCCTTTAGCTTCTGCGAAATCCCCTGATCTGTAGCTACAGAATATAATATAGATTCAAGATTATCACTATACACCCTGTTATCAATTTCTTTAGATTCATCTTCTTCTAATGGCAAAGCAACACTTGGAGCAGGAATATTCTTAGTAGCTCTAGGAATTACAGTTTCTAATGACTGAAATATCTTATTCAATACTATTTGTGCTTGATACGGCTCTAATCTATTCTTGTCTATCTGATCACCTAAATAATATCTCTCATTCAATTGCTGTTTTTTCAACACCCCATCATGCAAAGGTCGAGATTCAGCTATCCAACTATTGGCTATAGATACCAAATCTTCATCGCTCATCTTAATTTCCGGATACTCAAAATTCTCTATCTTGCCCTCCTGCATCCGATCAGGATCATGTACGATATTCTTTGTTTTCCCCATTGTGTTAAATTAAATTTTCTATATATATTTCCACTCATCACCACTATAACTTTCCCCTAATACCGGAATCTTATCAGCAGGAATTTTATCATCCAAAATAGTTATAGCTGCTCCGAATGGCTTATACGCACCATCTTCCGCCCTCTGTACTCTACTCAACGCCATCTTAAAATATACTGTTGCGTGTACAAAGTGATCAGGACCAGAAGTCTTCCACTCTGTAAACGGAATCCCATATCTATCTTCCGCAGTTATCCTATAGAGATTTTCCCAGTTTTTAATATATTCGTCAAGTTCAGTATCTAAATACACTTGCGGACTTTTGCCTTCTATGGTGAAGCGTATCTTCTTATCTATAAGGTTGTACATTATATCGGATATTGCTTGATTTCTATCTGTATAGACATGACCGAGTTTACCTCCTTTTTGATCTCCCCATTGGATTAGGCTATTTTTATCTACATTATGTTTATAGAAGCATGCGAACATTTTATTTTTATATTTTGGGATTAATTTTCTGCGTGGGTATGGGTCTGGATTGGCATCTATTACGCATATTGGATTAAATTTATTCATTAGCATTTCTAGATCTTTCCACATATGTTCTCCGGATAATATTCCTACTTTATATATACCTTCATGATTTCCTAGTACATAGTGTAGAGCTTTATATCCTACATCTACGCCTAATGCGTTGCGTAATTTGCTATTATTTTTTACGATTATGGCGTTTTCTATTATGGATCTATCTACAGTATCATCTTTTTCTACATATGGAAGCCCTAATATCATATTATAGAAATACTGTGGTGTTTTATTTTCTTCTAGGTATATAAGTTCTTTTGCGGTTACCCATGCTGCCATTAGCTGATTTATATGATAGCCATGTATTTCTCTACCTTCATATGTTTTTACCCATTCCCCGACACGTCTATCCTCATTTGACAATTCTTTTTTACACCGGCTACATACATATATCTGTCTTTCCTTATCAACATTCTTAAAATAATCTAAATTTTGCCAATGATTACATCTACTGCAATTAATCATCCACACTCTCTTGTCACTCTTTTCATATTGCACATCTATTCCTCCCGGTCTTATCGGATTAGCAAACATCCACTCCCCCTTATATATACTCTTTTGCAACCTTGAAGCATACAAATCTATAACCTCCAAATTTGAAGCATCATACTCATCATATATATTCAAATCTGACGTGTGCATAATCGCCGCCTTCTTCCCATGCGTTCCTCTATACCATATAAAATTCACCCCCAACTGCTTCTTCTGTATCGCATCACTTTTACCTAACAAACTTGCCAAAACAGGATTCTGTGTTATTAACGAGTCCACCTTACTAGGTACAAAATCCCTCACGTCATCTACTGTCGGCAAAGTATAAATTACATTATACCCTCTATGCGACAACGCATATAAACTCTTTATTATCGCCAATGTACTAAACCCAACCTGTGCTGACTTCATACAGCACTGTTTCCAATGCCAATTACTAAATGGCTCCAACAAAAATAAATGATCATTAAACTCCATCTCATCTCCCCTCTCATTCTTTAACTGATTCTCCATCACCCACCCCAAACACGACTTGTTTAAATCTATTTTCATTTTTTCTTTTTTTTAATCTTCTTCTCTATCCATCCCAACCCCGCCCTCTCACACCTCCAACATACACCACTCTCCCCCTTCAAATACTTCCCACACCTGCAAAAATCCTCCTCCGGATATCCAGCCATCATATCTTCAAATTTACCCATACTTATACCTTATTATATATATTATATTTTTCTGTACTTCTGTATAACTTTTTTGTACATATTGCCAGCCATCATTCTCACATGAAAATCACATAACTCAACTTCTTCCCCTATCTTCTCATTCCAGATCCCTCCCCATTCAGCAGCTCTCCTCACCCCACTCTCACCACATAACCAACACTCCTTCCCCATTATCTCCCCAAGCACATTCTCTATATTCCCCATTATCTCCTCCTCATCTTCCACCAAATGCCCCTTACCCATCCCCTCAAGCACCCTTCTAGTATTATCTATAGCCCTGTTAAACATCTCATCCCTACTATCTTCCTTCTTGTCTGACAAACTTTGTCTGACAACTTCCACTTTGTCTGACAAATCTTCTTTTGTCTGACAACTTTTGTCTGACAAATTCTCCGGCTCCCATCTTCCAATTATTCCATTTTTATCAAAAACTTCCACAGCTTTTCCCTTATACAAGCCAAATCCCCTCTGAAATTCCCTGCTACTTATCTTTTCCATATTTCTTAAATTTTTATATTTGTCTGACAAACTCTATCAAATTTGTCTGACAAAGTCAATATTTTTGTCTGACAAATTCCCCAAAACATTCAATTATTGGCTTGTAGCCTTTGTCTGACAACTTGTTTAACAAATCCAAAAACTGCCATTTTAAAAATAAAGAGGGTGGGACTCCGTTTAAATTTGACCCACTCCCCTTCCCCTGCCCTACCCCTAGACAAAAACAAATTAGAGTGTGGAGAGTATAGTAAAGTCTTTTATACCAGCTTATTTTTTCAATCCACTACTTAATATGATCCCACAAACGACTACTGCAAGCCATTTGTATATTTTAGTTTGCACAATATACATTGTACGAACCTTAATGTTTAACAAATTGATACCTTTTTATGTATAAATATTTTGCACGCACGAGAGAGTTAAACAGTTCTACAATATGTTTTAGAAGTTAGTTTAAGAAGTTAAACAAACAGTTCTACAATATGTTTAAGAGATCAAGTAGCAATTGGGCAGGTTTAAAGATCAAAGGAAAAGAGATGTTAAACATATCCGGAGATCATGGAGGATGTTATATGGAAGCATGATCGCAATAATCTCTTTGAGCCTTTCTCACTTGCTCGCAGGCTCGCAGTTCGAGGTTTTCGTTTTTAGCTTACTTATGCGAAAACCTATACCCTATTAAATATACTACAACACAATCTAGCTTTTTTTTCTATATCATTGTAGATTTCTCTATTGTATCATAAGGTGCGATACATTATATTTGAATCAGTTTTATATTTTAACTCAAAAAACTATGGCAAAGACAAAGGAGGAAAAGCGAGAATACTACAAGCTCTTGCGTGCGGATTGGCAAAGAGCTAAAGAGGAGGCTTCAAAAGACTGTTGGAAGTCCGCACACAATGAAGCTTTAAAATCAGGACTGCGGATCTCAATTACTGGATTTGTATTTTGCAAGCTATCTATGGAAGCACAAGGATTAGACGGCACTCCTTATGTAGACGCAAAAACTTTTAAAGGCTGGAAATCAGTAGGCTATACAGTAAAAAAAGGAGAAAAATCTAAAATTCATGGTATAACATGGCTAAAAGCTTCTAAAAACACAGGAACAGAAATTGAAGCGGAAAAAAATGTCTTTGTTTATCCAAAAGTGTATGCATTATTCCACAGTTCACAAGTTCAGCCTATGCACCGATAAAAAATAGACTTGCAGGGCTTTAAATAGCCTTGCAGTGTATTTTTTAACTC
>Ga0209835_1000218_pt1 | contig 40071 bp, 30 predicted proteins | sample LakKivwa52mmetaG_FD_184138 | JGI IMG/M metagenome (GOLD analysis project Ga0209835, IMG submission 184138) | Anoxic lake water microbial communities from Lake Kivu, Rwanda to study Microbial Dark Matter (Phase II) - Lake Kivu water 52m metaG... | ecosystem: Environmental > Aquatic > Freshwater >... | reverse complement strand
TCTTAGCGTGAGATTTATTGTTGCACGCAAAGGCGCAGAGGCGCAAAGGTTTTTTTGTAGGAAGTTGATGTTGAGTTGGAGTTTGATTCATAGTGTCTTGGCGTGAGATTTATTTTTTCACGCAGAGGCGCAGAGGGGCAAGGTTTTTTTGTAGGAAGTTGATTGTGAATTGGAGTTTGATTCTTAGCGTCTTGGCGTCTTGGCGTCTTGGCGTGAGATTTATTTTTTCACGCAAAGGCGCAGAGGGGCAAGGGTTTTTTTGGGAGATAATTTCGGATTTGAGGTTGATTCTTAGCGTCATGGAGCGAACTGTAGTGAGGAAAATTATTTTATCAGAATTGCCCCTCATGCTCTGTCCTTCGGATGATCTCGTTTTGCAGGTCGGTTCCCAGGTCGTTGAAGTAATCGCTGTAGCCAGCCACCCGGACAATCAGGCCGCGGTATTTTTCAGGGTGCTTCTGTGCGTCTCTTAAGGTTTCAGCCGAAACCACGTTGAACTGGATGTGATGCCCGTCCATTCTGAAATAGCTGCGAATCAGGTGTGTGAGTTTAGCAATACTCTCTTCATCTTTGAAGAAGTTGGGAGTGAATTTCTGATTCATCAGCGTGCCTCCGGTTCGGATGTGGTCAATCTTAGCTGCTGATTTCAGAACAGCCGTCGGACCATTTCGGTCTGCGCCCTGCACCGGCGAAATTCCCTCCGATAATGGCTCTTTCGCTTTACGGCCATCAGGCAAAGCATTGATTTTGCTCCCGAAATACACATGGCAGGTGGTAGGCAGCATATTGATCCTGATTTTACCTCCCCTTGCATTGGGGCGATCGTTAACAGCATTGTAAAACAGCTCGAAAACCTCTCTGGCAGCCTGGTCGGCGTAGTCATCGTCGTTACCGTATTTGGGAGTTTCATGGACAAGAGTGAACCGGAGTTCATCAAATCCTTCAAAATTATTTTTTAACGCCTCGAGCATTCTCTCCATCGTGCAGGTTTTTTCGTCAAAAACATGATACCGGATCGCTGTCAGGCAGTCGGTTATGGTTCCCAGTCCCACACCCTGGATGTAGCTGGTGTTGTAACGTGCTCCACCGGCATTGTAATCTTTGCCATTAGCAACGCAATCGTCAATCACCAGCGACAGGAAAGGCGCAGGCAGGTTGTTGGCGATAATCTGTTCGATCGTGTTATTACCTTTTATTTTAATGTTGATAAAATAGCCAAGTTGCAGATTAAATGCCTCGAGCAGGTCGTCGTAAGATTTAAAAGTAGATGCATCACCGGTTTTCAACCCAGTGCATTTTCCTGTCTGGGGGTCGGTTCCATTGTTAAGTGTGATTTCGAGGATTTTGGGAAGATTGAAATAGCCGGTAAGAAAATAGGCTTCGGTGCCAAAGGCGCCACTTTCCACACAGCCGCTGGCGCCACCATTCCTCGCGTCTTCGATAGTTTTGCCTTGCCTGACCAATTGCTGAACTATGGCGTCGGTGTTAAACATCGAGGGCTGACCAAAACCGGTTTTGGTGATTTTAACCGCCCGCTGAACAAAATAGTCCGGGTTTTTTTTGCTGATCTGCACCATTGAGCTGGGTTGCAAAAGTCGCATCTCCTCAATTACATCGAGGATAATGTAGCTCAGTTCGTTCACCGCATCCGACCCTTCGGGCTTCACTCCTCCCAGGTTAATCAGCGCAAAGTCGGTGTAGGTGCTGCTTTCCAATGCTGTTACACCCACCTTTGGCGGCGCAGGATGGTTGTTAAATTTGATCCAGAAGGCCTGTAAAAGCTCAATGGCCTTCTCCTTCGAGAGTGTACCCTCCGCAATTTCTTTGGCGTAAAAAGGGTACAAATGCTGATCGAGCCTGCCAGGGTTGAAACTGTCCCAGGGATTAAGTTCTGTAATCACTCCGACATGGATAAACCAGTAATGCTGCAAAGCTTCATGGAAGGTTTGCGGCTTTTGTTCAGGAACTCTTCGGCAAACAGCGGCCATACCGAGCAGCTCTTTTTTTCTTTCAGTATTGGTTTCTGTCCTCGCAATTTCAACCAAAGCATCAGCGTGCCTCAGGGCAAAACTGATGATGGCCTGAGCAGCTATTTTCATGGCATTCAGCTCTTCCTGCCTGTTGTAGGCTTCCGGATCGTTGAAAAAATCCAGCGATGCCAACGAGGTTTCAATGTCCTGAATGATATCTGCCATTCCTTTCCGGAAGATTTTGTCACCACCGGCGGTGTGTCCTGGTGCACGCTGTTCCTGGAATTCGGTAAAAATCCCTGCCGCATAGGCTTCCTGCCATTCTGGGGTCATATTGGCCATTACTTTGTCGCGGTTGGTTTGTCCATTCCAGAAGGGGATGATGTTTTCACGGTATGCTCTTATTACTTCATCATCCACTTTGTACGATACCTTAGGCCGTTTGTCGAGCATTTCAAGGTCTTCGATGTTATGCAGACAAACCTCAGGGTAGGTCGGGGTTGCCTTTGGCGCTGGTCCACGCTCGCCTACAATCAGTTCTCCATCATTGATGCAGATGTGCTTGTGGTTCAGGATATGTGAAAATGCCATCGCCCTGCGTACCGGTAGCGAAACCTGCCTGGTAACATCGCTTTTGTAAAATTCTGTGATCAATAAAGCCCTTTCGGCCGATATTCTGTTGATTGCATTGAGGCTGTTTTCTCTCAAATTTTGAATCCGTGGAGTGGTCATTTTTTATCCTCCTATTTTTGTTGTAAATCCTTGTTTTTCAAATATTTCTTTAAATCCCGATAAATTATTCTGATCCGGTTCTTCCTCGCCAAATTTAACAAAAACTTTGTTCAGCCGGCTGTATTTTGATTCTGCCATAGCATGATAGGGGAGGAGATTTACCCCGGTGATACATTCAGTCATATTGCAGATAAGATCAGCGATTTGCTTCATCACATCCAACGAGTCGTTGAATCCGGGAATTACCGGAATTCTTATGTTGATCTTTTTTCCTGATAGAGCAATAAAACGCAGGTTTTTCAAAATCAATAAATTGGAAACACCGGTAAAATTCTCATGAATCGAGGCTTCTGCATGCTTCAGGTCATAAAGGAAAAGGTCGGTAAAGGTCATGATTTTCTCAAAATGCTCCCGCTTTGCATAACCACAGGTATCCACTGCCGTGTGCAATCCCTTCTCTTTGGAAATTGTAAGTAGTGAAAGGAGAAAGTCTGGCTGACTGAGCGGTTCTCCACCGCTAAAGGTTACCCCGCCAGCGCTCTGATTGTAAAAGACCATGTCTTTGCAAATCTCTCCAATAACTTCCTCCGTAGTCATTATCCTGCCCAAATTTTCTTCTCTACAGATTTTCCCACCTTCAAACGCAAATTCTTTGACAACATGCTCGATCCCGCTTAATTGGCTTTCGGGATTATGACACCAGCTGCAACGGAGAGGGCAACCTTTCAGAAACACCGTTGTGCGAATCCCTGGGCCGTCGTGCACACAAAAACGCCTGATATCGAATACAATACCTTTCATCTTAAGACCTAAAAATGGAAAATGGGAAAAAATTGAAACAGTGGGGGTGTTCCCGGATCAGAACAGCCAGCATTCGTAAAGGCCTTTGCCAAAATTGTGGTAGAGATGTTGACGGCAGCAGCGGCTTTTCATTTCAAACTGAATTTGCGGCTGTAAAAGTAACATTAATTTTTGTGCTGAAGATGGGTTAAACCTGATGAAAATCCGAATATTATTTTCCGCAAACTATATCCAGGAAGCCTTCGTTATCTGACGACCCAAATTAGACTGTTTTTAGCAATATCTCTACGCAACCGTGAAAGAACTAAAACCGTCTAAATTGAGCGCATTGCTTCAGCATACCGGTATTTGAATGAAGAAGAAATTTCTGGCAAATTTAATCCTGCTTTTGTTTTTGAACCTCCTGGTGAAACCATTCTGGATTCTGGGAGTGGACCGGAGCGTGCAAAATATGGTAGGCGCCGGGGATTATGGATTTTATTACGTGCTTTTCAATTTCTCTTTTCTTTTCAATATCCTGCTCGATTTCGGAATCACCAACTACAACAACCGTAACATTGCTCAGAACAACCAATTACTGAACAAGCACTTTTCAGGGATTGTGATCATCAAACTGCTTCTGGCTGTGGTTTATACAATCGTTACCTTCAGCGTTGGACTGATTATCGGGTTTAACGCTCATCAGCTTGGGTTGTTGGGGTTTCTGTGTTTCAATCAGTTCCTGCTATCCTTTATCCTCTACCTGCGTTCGAACGTTTCCGGGCTGCTGATGTTTCGCACCGACAGCCTGCTCTCGGTACTCGACAGGCTGCTCATGATAATGATTTGCAGCGTATTGATTTGGGGGCATGTAACCACTTCCAGTTTTAAGATCGAATGGTTTGTTTATGCCCAAACCTCAGCCTACCTCATTACTGCGCTGGTAGCAATGGTTGTGGTGATGAAAAAAGCTGAGTTCCGCCGTTTGAAGTGGAACTGGCCTTTCTTTATTATGATAATAAAGCAAAGTTTCCCGTTTGCGGTTTTGGTGCTACTTATGACATTTTACAATCGCATTGATACGGTGATGATCGAGCGGTTGCTGCCAGCCGACAAGGGTGAATACGAAGTGGGGATTTATGCCTCAGCCTACCGCCTGCTCGATGCTTTCAACATGATTGCTTACCTGTTTTCGGTACTGCTGCTGCCAATTTTTGCCAGTATGATAAAGCAAAAAGAGAACGTTAACCAGGTGGTAAAACTCGCTTTTACCCTGCTTTTCATTCTTTCTTCAACCGTGGCTATCGGGTCATATTTTTACAGTTATGAACTGATGAACCTGATGTACCACGACCATGTTGATGAATCTGCGGCTGTTTTCCGCCTGCTGATGTTCGGTTCGGTGGCAATATCATCTACCTATATTTTTGGAACTCTGCTCACAGCCAACGGCAGCCTGAAAACACTCAATGTGGTGGCAGCCAGCGGAATGGTAGTGAATTTTATGATCAATCTCATTCTTGTTCCACGGTTGCTTGCCATTGGCTCGGCTTATGCCAGCCTGATAGCACAATATGCCACTGCTGTCATACAGATGATTATCGCCGCACGTTTGTTCCGGTTCAATGTCAATTACCGCTTTCTCACGGCTCTTTTCGTCTTTATCTTTGGGTTGATAATATTGAATATCAGTTCAAGACTAATTTTTGAGAACTGGATGTACAATTTTCTGTTGATGATTTTGGGCGCCATACTCCTGGCCGCATTGCTGAAATTGTTAAATATCAAGGGTTTGATAGAAATTTTGAGAAGCAAGGAGAGCGCCATCGAGGAAAACCCGTGATGGATGGTCTGATGAATTAGTCATTTTCCAAGATAAAAAGTTCTATTTTTGCGCCTTCAATTGATAAATACACCTATGGTTCAACAAAAACCTGCAAATGAGAGTTTTGACTCTACGAATATTTTGTTGTTTTTGTACAAGTGGCGTAAGCCGTTGCTGTGGGTGGTTGGTATTGCTATAATTGGCTCATCCTTAGTCTCTTTACTTATCAGCGACAAGTACAGATCCACCGTGATAATGTACCCGGCCGCCACAAATGCCATTTCCCAGGCATTACTTACTCAAAACCGAAGTGCCACCCAAAAAGGCATCCTTGATTTTGGGGTTGACGAAGAGACGGAACAAATGCTTCAAATCCTTCACTCCAACAGGATCAGAGACAGGATTATCGAAGAATTTGACCTGGAGAAACATTACGGTATCAGCCCCAATAGTACTTCGAGACTTAGTAAACTTTACCGCCGCTACGAAAGCAACATTTCTTTTAAAAGAACTGAATTTATGGCCGTCAGGATTTCAGTTCTCGACACCGACCCTCAGTACGCTGCCGACATTGCTAATCGCATTGCCGACCTGCTCGATTCAACAAAGAACCAAATACAGCAGGAAAGGGCAAGGAAAGCCTTCGAAATAGTTCAAAATCAGTATTTAAAGCTTTCGGAAGAGATGCAGCAAATGGAGGATTCGCTCACTGAGCTTCGGAAGCTAGGTGTTCAGGATTATGAGTCGCAGGCTGAGATGCTCAATATGCAGCTTGCAAAAGAGATGGCTACCAATAATTCCGTTGGCATCAAAAGAATTCAGGAAAAACTGGATATTCTCGCCAGATATGGCGGACCTTATGTGAATCTGCGCGACCGGCTGGAATATGAACGTGAAAAACTCAGTTTACTCAAAGGCAAATATGAAGAGGCCAAAACCGACGCCGAAGAAGTACTGCCCACTAAGTTTGTAGTTAACAGCGCCTTCCCCGCCGAACGAAAGTCTTACCCGATCCGTTGGCTCATCGTGATGGTAACCACGGTTTCAGCCTTCCTCTTCTCATTGATCGTCATATTGATGATCGAAAACGTGAGGGAGTATTTCCCCGCTTCCCTGCTCTCATCCAGGTTTATTCCTGTCAGGTCTGATCGGCAAAGCAATGCAGACAAGGCCTCCATCGCAAACAACGAAAATCAGCAAAGCAACCCCTTTTCCATTCCCGATGCTACTTCCGGATCGCCGGCTCAGGAAAAAAAAATAGAATTAACAACTGAAGATCTGTCTCAACTTTCCAAATCCATCATCGAGCAGGTGAGAGCATCCATACTGAATGAACTTGCCATGCAAAATTCTCAAGCAGATTCAAACTTCAACACTCAACGACAAACAGAAAAAAAGGATAATCAAATGGAGAAATTATTCGCAAATACAAACCTGATAAAGATGTTGTTCAAATGGAAGACCCACCTTGGTGTGCTTCTGCTGATAAGCATCGTGCTGGCGGCAATTCTGTCATCGCCATTGGTGATTACGCCAAAATTCAAATCCTACGCCGTAGTTTATCCCAGCAACGTTACGCCTTATTCCGAAGAGAGTGAATCGGAACAGATGCTTCAGTTTTTGCAGTCACGCGATATTCGCGACCATCTTATCGCCAAATATAACCTGGCTGAGCGCTACAAAATTGATTCTTCATACAAGCACTTCCATTCCACTATCATTTACGAGTATAATCAGAATGTCCGCATTTCAAAAACACCTTACGAGTCGGTACTCATAGAGGTTTTTGATGCTGACCCTCAGGTTGCCTGCAATATGGTGGAAGACATTATTAATTACTACAATAAAAAGGTACTCGAAACCCACAAGGAAAAATATGGCGAAGTGGTTGAGTTCATCCGCAGAAGGCTGGATGCAAAAAAGGCTGAGATTGACTCAGTACAGGCCATTCATGCTGATTTGCGTCTTACCCATGGCATCATTGATTTTCCAAATCAGTCGCGTGAGGTTGCCCGCGGTTTTTTGCGCACTGTTGATGGTAGTAATGCTGCAGCCAATATCAACACCAAAGAGGTTGCTCAGTTGAAAAAGAACCTTGAAGAGTTTGGCGGCGAATGGATTTTTTATAACGACAGGCTTTACAATCTGGTGAATGAGTACTCGAAAATTAAAGTTGATCTTGACGATGCGCTGATGAACTACAATAAAGAAATCACCTATGCAAACGTGGTGTCAGCCCCGTATCCTGCAGATAAGAAAGCCTACCCGGTCCGTTGGATTATTGTGGCAGTTTCAGCCCTGGGTACGCTGCTTCTGTTCGTCATCGCTGTTTTGGTAATCGAGAATTTTGAATCTCTGAGAAGGAATTTTTAATCCAACAAAAGTTGACTGAACGAATCAAACTATATTGGATTTATGGGGTGAGCCTGATATTCATTGTTTTGAATATCATGTTCATCCTCAAGGAGTTTTATTGGTTTTTACTGGCGCCGCTGGCATTGGTTATCGCCATGCTTTACATCTTTTCGATGGATAAGATTTTGTTGATGATTACCTTCCTGACGCCGCTTTCTATTTATCTTGTTGATTCTGAATTTAATCTTGGTGTTTCACTTCCAGCCGAGCCACTGATGTTTGGCGTTTTGGTGATTGTGGTTCTAAAACTGATAGGCGGATATGGGTTCGATCGGAAAATAATCCGGCATCCCCTGAGTATTGCCATATTTGCCAATCTTGCGTGGATTTTGGTCACTACACTTACGAGTGAGTTGCCGGCTGTTTCTGCTAAATTCCTCATTGCCAGGTTATGGTTTGTGATCCCGTTCTTTTTTGTTGCTGCTGTGTTGTTTAAAGATTTTAGCAACACCAAAAAATTTGTCTGGCTCTATGTTATTGCACTTTTTATTGTGGTGATTTACACAACGATAAGGCATACTCAGTATAGTTTTACCGAAAAAGCCGGCAACTGGGTAATGGATCCGTTCTACAACGATCACACGGCTTATGGTGCAATCCTTGCGCTTTTTATACCTTTTATTGTAGCTTTCACCTTTGGAAAATCCTATCCTTTCTCAGTGAGGATGACCTCATTTATAGTGCTGCTGGTTCTCTTCCTCGGGCTGTTTCTCTCTTACAGCCGGGCAGCCTGGATAAGTATTGCCGTAGGATTTTCAATCTATTTGGTGGTTCTCCTGCGCATAAAGTTCAAATATATCCTCGGTGTGATCATTTTCCTGTTTATTGGCTTTGTTAGTTTCCAGAACCAGATCATGGAGGTGCTTGAGCGAAACCGGCAGGACTCTTCCACCAACTTTATCGAACACATCCAGTCCATCTACAACATCAGTTCAGATGCCTCCAACCTCGAACGCATTAACCGTTGGCAGGCCGGCATGAGGATGTTTGAAGACCGGCCTCTGGTGGGGTGGGGGCCGGGAACCTATCAGTTTATCTATGCCCCGTTTCAGCGTAGTAAAGAGAAAACCATCATTAGCACCAACCTTGGCGACATGGGTAACGCCCACAGCGAATACATCGGCCCGCTTGCCGAACAGGGATTGCCGGGGTTAATAACTATTGTTGCGGTGCTGATTGTCGGTGTTTATACCGCGTTGGATGTCAGACGCCGGTCGAAAAACAGAGAAGTGAGAATGATGAGTCTGGCTGCAACAATTTCGCTGATAACCTACTTCACCCATGGTTTTTTAAATAACTTTCTGGACACTGACAAAGCCTCAGTACCGGTCTGGGGATTTTTTGCCATAATCCTGGCGTTGGATATTTACCATACTCCAAAGAAAGAAGAGAAAACGGAGTCCACTTTGGTGGATCAGTCGGTATGACCGGTCTGACCCTGTAACGTTTTCAGCAGGTCAGGAAGTTGTTTCAGGGCAGCCATTTCACGCCACTTTTTACGGGCATCGTCCACGGGAGCGCCAAAATAGACCTTACCATTCCCTTCAATAGATTTGTCAACTCCTGAAGTGGCAAGGATTACAGCTCCTTTTCCAATGACGATATCTTTATTAATAGATACACGACCCCACAGCAGAACATCGTCCTCAATCCTGGTAACGCCGGCAATGGCAGCATGAGCGCCGATCAGGCAGTTCTTGCCGATATACGTATCATGTCCCACCTGGCAGTGGTTGTCCATCTTTGTACCATCGTCAATAATGGTATCGCCCGAAACACCGCGGTCAATCGAGCAGAGTGCTCCAATTTCCACCCTGTTGCCCAGTACCACTCTTCCGCAGGATTCCAGTTTTCGGTATCCTTCCGGTTTGCGCTGAAAATAATAGGCATCGGCGCCAATAACGCTGTTGGCGTGTATGATTACGTCATCACCGATCACACAATGATCGTAAATGGCTACACCAGAGTGAATAATACAATTCTTTCCTATAGTAACATGGTTCCCGACAAATGCAGATGGTTGAACCACAGAGCCTTCGCCGATTTTCGCTGTTGGGCTGATGCTGGTGCTGCAAGGGACAAATGGCATAAATCTCTTTGCCAGCGAAACGTAAGCTGCAAACGGATCGTCATGAATTATAAGTCCTTTACCTACAGGACATTCCACCTCTTTGTTGATCAGAATTGTGGTTGCCTGGCTGTTAAGCGCTTTATTGTAGTATTTCGGATGGTCAACAAAGGTGAGATCGCCGGGTGTCACCATGTGGATTTCGTTGATGCCGGTGACGCTGTGCTGTGGATCGCCGATAAAACGACCATTGACTAAACGTGCAACCTCCTGAAGTGTTAGTGGTTTCTCGAAAAGCATTGTGATTTGGTATTTTGGTAAAAAAAAGAAAGCACAGTTTGTTGTCGCTGTGCTTTCCTGTAAAAGTGATCTATGATTTTACCCTTTCGGAGTAGTCGCCAGTGCGGGTATCTACCTTGATGATTTCACCTTCGTTGATGAAAAGCGGAACCCTTACAATGGCGCCGGTTTCAACAGTGGCTTCCTTCAGGGTGTTGGTAGCTGTGTTTCCGCGGTCTCCAGGCTCGGTGTAGGTTATCTTAAGCTCCACATAGGCCGGAAGCTCGCATGAAAGCGGAGTTTCGGTTTCGGAATGGAAAAGAACCTCAACCTCCTGGCCATCTTTCATAAATTGGGGAGCGTTGATGAGCGTTTCTTCAAAGAAAGTTTGATCGAAGGTTTGCAGGTTCATAAAATGATACTCTGCGCCATCTTTGTAAAGGAACTGGTAAGGCCTGCGTTCAACACGCTGAACGTCAATCTTTACACCTGCATTAAAAGTGTGGGGAAGCACTTTACCTGTTTTTACGTTTCTTAATTTGGTTCTTACAAAAGCGCCGCCTTTGCCCGGCTTTACGTGCTGAAATTCGACGATGGAGTAGAGATCGCCGTTATGGTTAATTACAAGTCCGTTTTTAAAATCTGCAGTTGTTGCCATAAAATTTGATCAGATATTTTAGTTTGAAATTTTTGCAAAATTATCCAAAATCCTGGATTATATTTTTTTAAATGATAGATAATCAATCACTAAGCATTCCGGCGGTCAACTTTACCGTACCCTTTCATTAGTCCCCGTGTCGAGCGGCTGATGAAAGCCAGTATCTCGTCGCGATCCGGTGTGGCCGGAACCTCAGCCTCAATGATAGCTATTGCCTGGGAGATATTGTACCCCCGCAGGTACATGATCCTGTAAATGTCCTGAATGGCATTAATCCGCTCGTTTGAAAATCCTCTGCGCCTAAGTCCTATTGAGTTGATCCCAACGTAGGAAAGCGGCTCTCTGGCTGCTTTGGTAAAGGGAGGAACGTCTTTTCTTACAAGTGCGCCCCCCGAAATGAAGGCGTGTGCTCCTATCTGCACAAACTGATGTACTGCCGACATTCCGCCGATGATTGACCAGTCGTCTATCGTGATGTGCCCGGCCAGCATGGCTGCATTGGCAAGAATCACGTTGTTGCCGATGATGCAGTCGTGGGCAATGTGCACGTATGCCATCAGAAGGCAGTTGTTTCCAATAGATGTTTCGATGTTGGCTTTGGTGCCACGGTTGATGGTAACAAATTCCCTGACTGTCGTATTATCGCCGATTTTTACAATAGTGTCTTCACCGGCAAATTTGAGGTCCTGGGGTATGGCTGAAATTACCGCTCCCGGGAATATCCGGCAGTTTTTGCCAATCCGGGCGCCCTCCATGATCGTAACATTGGACCCGATCCAGGTGCCCTCGTCTATTTCAACGTTTTTTTCGATGTTAACAAAAGGTTCAATCACCACATTCTTAGCCACTTTGGCCTGCGGGTGAACATAAGCTAAGGGTTGATTCATATTAAACTGCTTTTTTACTGATTTGGGCAAGCATCACGGCTTCCATAACTACTTTAGTTCCTACATAAGCTATGCCTTTCATATGGCAAAGCCCTCTGCGGATGGGGGCTATAAGGTTGAGATTGAAGATGATGGTATCACCAGGTACAACTTTATGGCGAAATTTAACATCGTCAATCTTCAGGAAAAACGTAAGATAATTCTCTGGATCGGGGACGGTGCTTAGCACCAGGATTCCCCCGGTTTGTGCCATTGCCTCTATCTGAAGTACACCAGGCATTACCGGTTCGTCGGGAAAGTGACCCACAAAGAAACTTTCGTTCATGGTAACACTCTTTAATCCAACCACATGATTGTCACTCATTTCCAGAATTTTGTCAATAAGCAGGAACGGCGGGCGATGTGGCAGAAGCCTCATAATGTCTTTGATCTCGAACAATACGGGTTTGTCCGGATCGTACTTTGGGATGATATCTTCCGATTTCCTGATCAGGAACTTTTTGCGGAGAAGGCTGGCAAATCCTGTATTTGGACCATGCCCGGGCCGGGTTGCTATTATATGTCCCCTGATGGGTTTTCCGGCCAACGCCAAATCCCCGACAACATCCAGCAACTTGTGTCGCGCAGGCTCGTTGGGAAAATGAAGCTCAAGGTTGTTCAGAATGCCTTCGGATTTCACGGCAACGCTTGGTTTATCAAATAGCTTTGCAAGCTTGTCCAGCTCTGCCTGTGTAATGGACTTATTTACAAAAACAATGGCATTGCTCAGGTCTCCACCTTTTATAAGGTTGTGGTTCAGGAGCAGTTCAAGCTCGTGAAGAAAAACAAAAGTGCGGCATGGAGCAATCTGGGTAGCAAAGTCCTCGATTTTTTCCATAACGGCATTTTGAGTACCCAGTACTTTGGTCTCAAAATCAATCATGGCGGTTACTTTGTAATGATCGGAAGGCAGGGCAATAAACTCACTTTTCGTTACAGGATCGGTATAGGTAATTGCTTCTTCGATAACAAGGTATTCTTTTTCAGCATTTTGATCCACGAAACCGGCAGATTGAAGTGCTTCGGTGAAAAATTTAGCGCTTCCATCAGTGATCGGTGTTTCGGGGCCGTCAATTTCGACAAGGCAATTATCAATCTGTAAGCCTGTAAGGGCAGCCATAACATGTTCGACAGTATGGATTTTGGCGCCATTCTTTCCAAGACAGGTGCCTCGGTTGGTCTCGGTTACAAAATCGGCCAAAGCTTCAATTTTAGGTTGACCTTCAAGGTCGGTCCTTTGAAAAATTATTCCGTGATTTTCGGGCGCTGGTTTAAATGTAAGGGTAACAACTTTCCCGGTGTGCAAGCCTGATCCGGAGACAGTTGCAGGGTTTTTAAGCGTTCTTTGCTTCATCGTAAAAAGTTACAGATATGAGTTGGGCTGCAAAAGTATAAATATTTCCTTTCAACTGGTAATAAGTTGAAAAGTGCCTGTCGAAGTGAAGCCCTTAAGTTGTTGATTTGATTGTAATTTTGAGCTTGCAGCTACAGAAATCCACTCTATCCGTTCATCGCTTTATGTTTCTTCTCCAGTTCATCTATCCGATCCACGATTTTCTGAAGGTTGCGAAAATGGATGTAGGCCTTTTTGTATTTAGTGGCATCGAATGCGGGTGATCCGAATACAACCGAATCGTCGGCAAGGCTGGAGCTAATGCCCGACTGACCTGCGATTTTGACATTGTTTCCAACAGTGATGTGCCCGACAATTCCTACCTGTGCAGCTATCATGCAGTTTTTTCCCACTTTTCCCGAACCAGCAATCCCTGACTGCGCCGCCATTACCGTATTTTCTCCTACCTCCACATTGTGAGCAATCTGAATCAGGTTGTCCAGTTTCACACCCCGCCTAATGATGGTTGAGCCAAGCGTTGCCCGGTCAATGGTAGTGTTGGCGCCAATTTCCACGTTATCTTCTATAATCACATTGCCGATCTGGGCTATCTTCCGGTAGTTATTGTCGCTTTGCGGTGCAAACCCAAATCCATCGGCGCCTATTACCACACCGGCATGAATTACGCAGTCATTGCCAATCACATTATCGGAATAGATCTTTACCCCTGCAAACAGGATAGTATTAGAGCCAATCCTGGTATTGTCGCCGACAAAGCATTGAGGATATATTTTCGCCTTGTCTTCAATCACGGCATTGTCGCCGATGCAGGCAAATGGCCCGATGTAAACATCTTTACCGATTGTGGCCGAAGGGCTAATGTATGCATGTTCTGAAATTCCGGTTTTGTTCAGCTTTATCTGGTTATACATCTCGAGTAGTGATGCAAAAGCCGAATAAGGATCATCCACCTTAATCAGGGTTGGCGCAACCGGATGCTCTGCCACAAAACTTTTAGCAACAATCACTATGCTGGCTTTTGAGTGATATACGTGCGGGGTGTATTTTGGATTGGCCAGAAAGGAAATCGAACCCGGCGTCCCCTCTTCGATTTTGGAGAGTTTGTGGACGGTCGTGTTCTCATCTCCTTCAACAATTCCGTTGAGCAGTCCGGCTATGTCTTTTGCCTTGAATTCCATATAGTTATAATTTATTGTTGTATTTGGATCAGAAAGAAATCCCCCCGCTTGCAAACGGGGCTTTAGGGTAGCAAATAAAATATTTTTTTACGGTCTTTGCCAAAGCATCTGCGGTCAACTGGTCGGAAACCTCAGTAATATCAAGCTGGCGACCATCCCTGAAAGCAATGTTAATTCCCTCGTGAGTCGGGTCATAAGCGCTGTTTTGAGCCACATCAGCAATTACAAAATAGGCCGCCTCTTCTACACTGATTGAATAGTACTGAGCCACCTGCTTTTTCCTTTGCAGTATCTCCTCTTCCGGAATGGGCGTACTTCTGATCTCAGTCCTGAAAAGCACCCTGTTTACAAGGCTTTGGCATAATACAGAAAGCACTTTATCATCGTTCGTCGTCCATTCCTTAATGGCTGTGAAAATGTCGAAATCATCCAGGCGGGCAAATTGACCAATAACGCTCGAACCCATCAGGAAATCCTCTTTGCCGAAGTCATTTTTCAAAAACATAATCAATGGTGACGTGCCGAAAAGCTCCGATCCGCTTTTCGACAGGAATTTGGCCCGGCGGATGATCTGCATAAGCATCTGCTCGGCCGAAAGTACAGTTTTATGAAGGTAAACCTGCCAGTACATTAACCTGCGGGCTACTATAAATTTCTCGATAGAGTAAATTCCTTTTGCTTCAATCACCAGGTTGTCGTTTACTACGTCCATCATAGTAATGATACGGTCGGAATTTATCACTCCTTCCGATACACCGGTGAAAAAACTATCGCGTTTCAGAAAGTCTAAGCGGTCGGTATCCAATTGACTGGAAACCAGTTGATGAAGAAATTTTTTTGGATATTTATCTGAAAAAATATCAATGGCAAGGTCGAAAATTTCACCAAATTCCTTCCTGAAATGGATCAGGAAGATCAGTGTCAGTTCCTCATGGCTTAAGGATTCGGCCAGCACTCTTTCGAGTGTATGGGAATAGGGGCCATGACCGATGTCGTGCAACAAAATGGCCACCAGGGCAGCAAGCCTCTCATCATGAGAGATTTGGTGATCCTTTGAACTGAGAACACCAAGTGCCTGCTGCATCAGATGCATGGCGCCGATGGCATGATGAAAACGTGTGTGAAGCGCTCCGGGATAAACAAGATGCGTTAGCCCAAGCTGCTTGATCCTTCTCAGCCGCTGAAACCATGGATGCTCAATCAGGTCGAAAATCAGCTCATCAGGTATACTGATAAACCCGTAAACAGGATCATTCAGAATCTTTTTCTTGTTGCTGAAATTGCTTTGCATTGTGCGCCTGTTTTCCGGTTGATGTTGTTTCGGTGGTAAAATTGTCGAACCGTCAAAATAATAAATTGTAAAAGCTTGTTATTAAGATTGCTAAACCGGAGCAAAAATAATTAAAAACTAATCGGGATTCACCTTATGGATAAAATCAAAATTTTGTGGGCTGATGATGAGATCGAATTGCTCAAACCGCACATCCTTTTCCTGGAGCAGAAAGGTTACGATGTAACCACTTCAAACAATGGCGACGACGCACTGGATATGTTGAAGGAAGAGCCCTTCGACATTGTATTCCTTGACGAAAATATGCCCGGGATGAGTGGAATAGAGACACTTACCAAAATTAAAGTCCTTCAACCTCACCTCCCGGTAGTGATGATTACCAAAAGCGAGGAAGAAACAATTATGGAAGATGCAATTGGCTCACGCATTGCCGATTACCTGATCAAGCCCGTGAAACCAAACCAGATTTTGCTGAGTTTGAAAAAGAATCTTGAGGATAAGAAAATTGTCAGCGAGAAGAAAACCTTTGCTTATCAGCAGGAGTTTCGGAACATCGGCATGGAAATTTCCAACGACCTCGATTACAACCAATGGGCAGAGATTTATAAAAAGCTTATTCGTTGGGAGTTGGAACTGCAACAGTCTTCCGACGAAGGTATTATTGATGTTTTGCGAATGCAGAAGGAGGAGGCCAACCAGGTTTTTACACGCTACATTGCCAACAATTATCAAAGCTGGATCAGTGGCCGCACTCCCTATAAACCGGTGCTTTCGCACACGTTAATAAAAGAAAAGCTCCTTCCGGTGCTAAATCCCAATACAAACACCTTTTTCCTGCTTATCGACAACCTGCGTTTCGATCAATGGAAAGCGCTGCAGCCCATTTTTGAACAGTATTTCCGTATCGAGAATGAGGATATATATTATTCCATCCTGCCCACAACAACCCAGTTTGCCCGGAATGCCCTTTTCGCCGGCCTTTTGCCAACCGAAATCGAACGAAAATACCCAAATTACTGGATTGATGAGGATGAAGAAGGAACTAAGAATCAATTCGAAGAGCAGCTCTTCATCGAGCAGCTCAAGCGTCATGGCAAGGATCTGAAGGTCTCCTACAACAAAATCCTCAACCTGACTGCTGGCCGAAAACTGGTGGACACTATGCCAAACCTGATGCAAAACAATATCAACGTAATTGTTTACAACTTCGTTGATATGCTCTCCCATGCACGCACCGAGATGGAGATCATCCGCGAACTGGCTGATGATGAACCGGCTTACCGCTCTCTCACGATTTCCTGGTTTCAGCACTCACCCCTGATCGACATTGTAAAATACATCGCTTCCAAAGGAAGTACCCTGATTATCACCACAGATCATGGATCGGTGCGCGTACAGAATCCGGTGAAGGTTATTGGCGATCGTAACACCAATACAAACCTCCGTTATAAAACAGGTAAGAGTTTGAATTACAATAAGAAGGAGGTATTTGAGGTGAGAAATCCGGCCGATATCTATCTCCCGCGACTGAGCGTAAGTTCGTCCTACATCTTTTGCAAAAGCTACGACTTCTTTGCCTATCCCAACAATTACAATTACTACGTGAACTATTACAAAAATACCTTCCAGCATGGTGGCATCTCGATGGAAGAAGTAATGGTTCCCTATATTAAACTGAAAGCCAAATAGTTTCCAAAAAAACCATTTACGATACCAGCTTACGGATTCTTGGGTTCGAAAGATTGCTGACATTAAACAGCTCAAAATATCTGAAATTGGAATTTTATGTTACCAGGAATCTGTTTAATACTTCGTATGTATGAATAACCTGAAAGTAAATTCTGTGTCTGAGCTGGATGCATTAGCCCAAAAGTTGTTGAATGAGCATCCAAAAGCCCGCATTTTTGCCTTTTTCGGTGAGATGGGGGCAGGTAAAACCACTTTCATCAAAGCGCTTTGTTCCCACCTAAAAGTGATTGATAATGTTGCTAGTCCAACCTTTTCGCTAATCAATGAATACCGAACCGATTCCGGATTTTTAGTGTATCATTTTGACTTTTACCGCATCAAAAAGTTCGAGGAGGCTTTTGATCTTGGGTACGAAGATTATTTCTACAGTGGGGCATATTGCTTTATCGAATGGCCTGAGCTGATTGAGCCGCTCCTTCCGGAGGATACCATCCAGGTCAGGATCAGCATCAACGAATCGGACGGCAGCAGGACTTTTAGCTTTTAGAATACACCCCAAAGCGATGGTAATCAACCAGATGCTTATTGATTTTCAATCCGGATTTTTCGTGAATTTTCTTTGGTAAAAAAAATCGCTTTACCTTTGGTACGCTTTTGAAAACTATAACTATTGAATGACAAAATTAAAAAGGGCAGAGAAATCTCCTATTTTTTGTCGGTCAGTGGTGATACTATTGAACAGAGTACTAAAATTTTTCTGCTATGAATATAAGCACCAGGGAAAAGCTTCTACCACAGGAGGAAATGCTCGAGATTCTCGAATCCCGAAAGAAATTGACCATTGGATTACCTCTTGAATCTTCGTTTCAGGAGAACCGGATTGTTTTGATCCCAGATGCTGTTAAAACCCTTGTCAGGCATGGGCATGAGGTGATTATTCAACGTGGCGCAGGGGCGGCTTCTCACTTTCCTGACCACGACTATGCTGAAGGTGGAGCCGTCATCTGTGAATCAGCTGAGGAGATTTTCAAAGCCGATGTAGTATTAAAGGTTGCTCCGGCCTCGGAAGACGAAATCAATATGATGAAAGGCAAGCAATTCATTATTAGTGCCTTACATTTGAATGCAAGGAACAAAAGCTATTTTCAGTCACTCATCCACAAAAGAATTTCGGCGATTGCATTCGAATATATAAAAGACAAAACCAATGCCTCGCCGGTAGTAAGGTCAATCAGCGAAATTGCAGGGACAGCCTCTATTCAGATTGCTGCCGAATATCTGTCGCACCCTGATTTCGGCAACGGGCGGATGTTGGGTGGATTCACTGGGATTGCACCATCTGAAGTGGTCATCCTTGGTGCAGGAACTGTTGGTGAATTTGCTGCCAGGATTGCTTACGGCATGGGTTCGATAGTCAAGGTATTCGACAACAATGTTTATAAACTTCGGAAACTGAAATCCGAGGTTAGCCAGGGATTGTTCACCTCCACACTTCAAACCGCCGAACTGCAGAAAGCCATCAGAAATGCCGATGTGCTTATCTGCGCCGTGCACTCAAAGCATCACCGCGCTCCGATTCTGATCACCGAAGATATGGTGGCTACAATGAAGGAAGGCTCAGTGATTGTGGATGTTAGCATTGACCAGGGTGGCTGTGTGGAGACTTCACGAATCACAACGCACGAAAATCCTGCCTATAAGGCTCATGGTGTTACCCATTACTGTGTCCCCAACATTGCCTCCAAATTCCCGAATACTGCCTCGATTGCCTTCAGTAATTTCTTCGCACCAATGTTAGTGCGGGCCGGCGAACTGGGAGGGCTTGAAAAGCTTTTGTTCAGCGATTTTTATTTTCGGCAGGGGCTGTATCTTTACAATGGAACCCTTACCAATAAAGTAATTGGTGAATATTTTGGATTACCTTACCAGGACATGGATTTGCTGATGGCAGCGTTTCATTAATTACCGGAACTTGCCTTCAGGTTACAAATTGCGGAAAATCAGATTTTTATTTAAGCCACTTCCCCACCCATTTTTCGTTGACTGCCACTGCCAGCACTTCGCCTTTTGCACACAATTCGCCACCACCGTAAAGATTCACCTTTATTTTGACCCTGTTTCCATCTATTTCTGCAACTGTGGCTCGCAGTTTTAAAACACCATCAATCGGGGTTGGGCGGAGATAATCCACATGCAATGAAGCTGTTACACATCGGAAAGGCGGATCCGTTCCCAATTCGCGCCCATCTTTGCGGTAAAGCGCTGCCGAGGCTGTACCGGTGGAATGGCAATCAATCATCGAGGCGATCAAACCTCCGTAAACATAGCCGGGAAGCGCTGTATGCCAGGGTTTTGGAGTAAATTCGGCAACCGATTCTTCGCCGTCCCAGTAGCTCTTAAGCTGATGACCGTGTTCATTTAAACCCCCGCAACCATAGCAGTGGTTAAAGTCGGCAGGATAAAAATCCTGAAAAGCTTTTTGTTTCATGCTTCTGTTTTTTGATGAACCAAAAGTAATCTATTCGCCGTAGCTAATACTACGATTTGATACCGCCAATTAAGTAGTCATTATCAGAAAACTTTCCAAAATTGATTTTCAACAAGAGTAATTTCCAGGCGTTGACTAATGAACAGTAATAATCAAGCTTTTATTTCCGGCTCACCGCAGGTTAACCCACAATGCAAGGTTTTTACCGTTAACGGCCTAAGGCGGATGCTATATGGCAGTTTGGAAACCGCAAATAGTTGGTAGGTAAGTTGTTTGAAATTACAGATCTTTCTTCCGGAACACGTGAAGAGCCAGCCATGCCGGAATAATTGCCCAGAATAGAAGAATGGCTGTAGAGGTGAAAAACCCTGCGTTACTTCCAAGGAATTCACGGTAAAAGGCGCCGGTGTATCCCATCAGCGCTGAGATGTCGAGCTTTAAAACCATAAGGATACGTGCCAAATCAACCGGGTTGAGCGAGATCATAATCATGGTGGCTGTGTCGAGCGGATAATCAGAGAAGGTATAAACTACCCAAAGCACTATTGCATCGTAAATGAGCGTGAAATAAAACCAAACCAGCAGCCCCAAGCCGATGGCCTTAGCCTTATCGCGGGTGAGTACCGCTACCAGGAAAGCAAGGGATGTGAAAACAAGGGTAAGTATTGAACCTGAAATGAGCAATGTGCCGCCTATCCCACCTGCACCGTAAATGATCATCGGTGTGCTAAGTCCGATTACAAAGGTAATAACCAAGGAGAATGAAACTGCAATGTATTCGGCGACGAAGATGGTTCGTCTGTTAATTGGCTGCGCCAGCATCAATTCGATGAATTCATAGGAGTTGTAAAAATGTATTGTGGTGAAAATCACGCTAATGAGCGGAACCACAATAAGCAGAATGTTCATCAGGCTCATAACCACCTTTGAAGTGTCGCTGTCGAGTTGATATAGGCCAATGCTGCTGAACATCAGAAACAACATGTAAAGTATCACAAACCTGCTTCTGAAAATATCGTAAAGTATATATTTTATGAGTTGTATCAATGCAGTCGTGAATTTGTGGTTGTTGCGTGATCTCTGATTATTTTGGAAACCGCCTTGCCAAGCCGGTCGTGGCCGGTTTCTTCCTTGAGTATCGAAACCGGATTGTTGTAAACAATACTTCCCTCGTACAAATAAATGATATCAGTTGACAAATCGTCAAGGTCGCTCATGATGTGCGAAGTGATGATAAACAGTTTCCCGGCATCTTTCTCTTTTTGAATTTTTTCTTTCAAAATTTCAACCGAAACCGGATCAAGACCTGCTGTAGGTTCGTCGAGGATAAGGATTGGCGGTTTGAAAAGGAAGGCAAGCGCAGCGCTAACCTTTTGCCTGGTTCCCCCCGAAAGCGTTCTCATCTGCTTTTTTAGCATAAAGTCGAGCTGAAATGAATGAAATAGCTCCTCATCCATCCCATTCGTGGCGTGACGGATTTTTTTAATCATCTCGAAAAGCTGGCCAATCGTTATGTTATCGGGGTAGCGCCCTATTTGAGGCATATAACCGATTTTTTCGCGATACTTCCAACTACGTGCAATTTGTTGACCATCCACTTTAATCTCACCGCAAGTGGGTAGCACCATTCCGAGGATCATTTTGATCATGGTAGTTTTGCCCGATCCATTTGGCCCAATCAAGGCATACGAATGCATTGGCTCAAGATTGAGGCTGATATCATTGACAGCCAACAACTTTCCGAATTTCTTTGATATTTTATTAAGAGAGATCATTCGATTTCATCAATGGATAATCATCTTTAAGGTTTTCCGGTGTAATGGCCGGTATCACCTTTTCGGCCCTGTCGAGCAGGAAAACAAGAAAACTCCGCCATAAAATGATTGCGGGTGGAATTCTTTCGATAATTACGGAGAAAAGATTTACCGGGTAAAAAGGAATATCGCCAGTACCATCTTTGTTCAGGTCGTAACCCGAATATTTATCCCAATAGTTGCGCTCAAACTTGTTAAGTCCCAGATTGCTGTTTGTGGTCACATCGAACGTATTGGCAATGAAGTTGTTGTTTTTGAAGATGTTATCATAGCTGCTGCCCATTAGTTTAATAGCGTAGCCGTTGGATTCAAACAGATTTCGGTCAAAAACTGTCCGACTTACACCTTCGACAAAAATACCAGAAGTGTTACCAAAAAAGATGTTGTTCAACACTTCACTGTCCCTTATGTCTTTTAGTAGCATTCCATAAGCGGAACTACCCCAATTATGTTCAAAGGTATTGTTAAACATCTTCACAGAGTGAGTGTACATCACCGCAACGCCTGCCCCATTGTCGCTAAAGTAATTTTCTGAGTATTCGGCATCATGCGAAAACATAAAATGAAGCCCGTACCTGCGATTACCATTACTCACATTGTTGCGGGTTATCGAATTGATAACAAATTCGTAGTAGATGCCATCGCGATGACCGGAAATTGTATTGCCGGTGATGATTGTTGTTTTGCATTTCCACAAGTGAATCCCATTGCCCAGTTGGTATTCATGTTCAGCCTTGGAGGTCAGCCGATTATCTTCAATCCGTGTACTATCGCTGTTTGACAGATGAATGCCAAAAAATGTATTATCGAATACGTTGTTTCTGATCACAATTTTGTGGGCATCCAGCCCCTTAATAGCGGCCACGTCAGCAATGCTTGATTTTCCTGAGTCTTTAAAAAGAAATCCTTCGATGGTCACATTGGGAGCCGAAACGGTGAATATTTCCCATTTTCCCTGCCCATCGAGAACAGGCTTGTTGATGCCAATAAGGGTAAGCGGTTTGTTGATAATTACATTCTCTTCCTTATACACCCCGCTTTGTACAAAAATGGTATCGCCGGGCATAGCATCTTCAACAGCCCATCGGATCGAGGAAAGTCCGCCAGATGCTCCAACCATGATCTGATCAGAAAATGCGGTCTGAATAAGAACCAGATAAAAGATTGATACTAAAAGCAGTTTCATTCAAAAAGTTTCTTTACCCCTTTCCAATCCAGTATTTCACCACCCCACTCAGCGTAGTACTTTTCCATTAGCGCCTTATCGGAAAAAGCAGCTATTTCGCTTGCCATTGGACTTCTGATTTTATCTGAATGAATGAAATAGGCGTCCTCAACATTGATGAGCGATTCAGGATTGCCAAAATCCACGATAAGCAAGTGGCCAATATCTTTGCTTTCAAGCTTCAATCCACGCATATAACCAACCATACAGTTGACATCGTCAAGCTTGTACACTTTGCCTTTTGCTGTTACGATTTCGGCTCCGAATTTTGGATCCATGATCACCATTTTACAGCGGTCGCAGCTATCATGGCCAAAACGTATAGGCTCAGGACCGCCGGAGCAGGACGAAAAAACCAGAGAAACAAACAGAAGAAAAAGGATATTTTTCATTTTAATTTGAATGTAAGTTTATGTTTCCAATGTTCTAATACAAGCACACCAGCCACGATCAATCCTGAAATTGCCAAAATCCAACCTCCAATGTCTGGTGCAGAGTAGGCTACAAAATTCAGTAGTTCTTTTGTGCCAATCAACGGTGGTTGGTAAGACATGCCAGGAACTTTAATTGCAGCATTTGGGTCGAGGTTGTGGCCATAATCGTAACCCCACAAGTAAAAATCAAGGAGACCGGCAATACCGGCTAAAATCAGTATTACAAAAAATGCCCACACCATCGCCCGTCGGCCAACCAACGCGGTGATAACCCCAAAAGCGATGATTCCTGCCAGAATGTAAGGCATTACTTTGAACTCAGGAAACATTTCCACCTTGATGTATTTCATCCCGATGTAATGATTCAAACCATTGATGATGTCAATATCCCCGGTGATGTTGTTTAACCAGATTTTCATTTCCAGCCCTTCGGGATATTGTGGCGCCCACATAAGGATTTGCCAAAAAGGAACGTAAATTGCCGTAATCATCAGCAACGATGCAATCAAAATCAGAACTTTTGAAATCAGAAGAATCTTTTTCATAAATATGATTTTAAGAAAGGCGAGGCTGTTTCAGAAACTTGATTTAGCTCCTGTTTTATTGCGATAGCAATATCGCTTTAAAAGCAGTTGGAGATTCTCAAAATTTTCAAATCATTTGGTCTTGATAAATTTGACAATCTTCACAAAACCCTCCGAAACAGCCTCGACAATAATTACTTAGGACCGTCCTGTCCGAGTCTATAGGAAAGCGCAACGTTACTTCCTGCCGGTGAAACCCTGATGTATCCCTGCATTTCCTGGTGCAGTGCCGAGCAGAAATCGGTGCAATAGAATGGGAAAACGCCAACTCTGTCTGGCGCCCATTTTAGAGTCTGCGTAGCGCCGGGCATGATCAGCAATTCGGCAGTGTTTGCGCCTTTAATTGCAAGACCATGAGGAACATCCCAGTCCTGTTCAAGGTTGGTTACATGAAAGTAAACCTCATCGCCAACTTTAATCCCCTCTATATTGTCTGGCGAAAAATGCGAACGGATGGAGGTCATGTAAATATGGACATTCTTACCATCACGCTCAACTCTCGAATCTTTTTCACCACGTGTGAGTTTTGGGTGAGTGTTCTCTTCCAGTTTATAGAATTTTACCTGCCTGTCCCTCAGCAACGAAGCCGGAATTGCTTCGGCATAGTGAGGCTCGCCAATGGTTGGGAAATCAAGCAGCAACTGCATCTTATCCCCAGAAATATCGAACAACTGGGCTGAGTGACAAAGCTCAGGGCCTGTTGGTAAGTACCGGTCTTTTGTAATCTTATTGTAGGCAATCAGGTATTTGCCATGGGGTTTGGCGGTTGGTCCGCCGGGGATAGTAAGGTGGCCAACCGAATAGTAGGTTGGAGCGCGGTCGAGGACCTGCAGCGTTTTTATATCCCATTTCACTATCTCCGACGAAACAAACATCGAAGTGTAAGCATTCCCTTTTCCATCAAATTCGGTGTGCAGTGGCCCTAAACCCGGACGCTCGACAACACCATGCAAAGCTGTTTCGTATCTTACCACAGGTAATCCGTCATAATCGCCTTCAAAATCACCATCATTAATCGCCTTTATCATCTTGCTAAATGAGAAAACGGGTATTAAAGCTGCTAGTTTTCCACTACCTACGATGTATTCACCTGTTGGATCAACATCGCAACCATGCGGTGATTTCGGACAGGGAAGCAAATAAACAATGTCTTTCAACTCCTTAACATCCAATTGCAACACTTCGTCCAGGATGGTGGAGGTTGTTATATGTGAATGATGGTCTCTGACATTGTGCGCATATTTTCCTTTTACCTTATTACCCTGACCTGCCTTTACATACTCTTCGGCCTTTTTCCAGTTCACTGCCATGATAAAATCCTTGTCGCGCTGCGACGCATTAACTTCGAGCAAACTATAAGCTTGTTCGGTATTGTAGCATGAGAAGAAGAACCATCCGTGAGACGGGCCTTTCCCTGAACGGGCAAGATCGAAGTTAACACCGGGGGTTAACAACTGAAAAGCTATTGACATCTGACCATCTTTGGCAACACTGATGAAACTTATCGTTCCTTTGAAATTTTCCTTATATGTACTGATGGGAACATCTCTTTGCTGATCAGATCCCATCGGAATAGAAAAACGGGTTCCTGCAACAATGTATTCTGTATTTTCTGTAATGAAAGGTGATGAGTGATTTCCACTGCTATGCGGAATCTCCAGAATTTCTACGGTTTCAAAAGTAGTAAGATCAATACGGGCAACACGCGGTGTATTGTTGGCGTTACCAAATGCCCACCTGCCATCATGCTCGCCTTTTGTTGTTGACAAGGCGATGTGATGAAGGTCGTCCCAAGGAACAAAGCCATGCGAAGTATTTAGCATTGGCTTGGATTCTTCGCTGAAACCATATCCGTTTTCCGGGTGGACTGAGTAAACCGGTACAATTTTGAAAACACGTCCCGAAGGAAGCCCAACAACACTCATTTGCCCGTTAAATCCACCTGAAACGATGTTGTAAAACTCATCATATTTTCCAGGAGCAACGTAAACTTTTGATGCAGCGTCTCCAGTGCTGACTGATCCTGCTGATTTTGGCTTACAGCCGTTAAGATAAACCAATCCCGATACAGAAACCAGGATTAAAAATGCTCGTAGTAGATTTGCATTCATACAATTTGATGTTTTTTGGTGATTATGGCACTAAAACTTTATCAATTACATAGACTATTCCGTTAGATGCTTTCACTGATCCCAGAACGGTTGCATCATTGATCATGATTTTTCCATCAGATTTGATCAATTTGGCGTTCTTCCCGTTTACCTGGTTAAGATTCATACCATCGCCAATAAAATCCTCCCTGATCACACCCACAAATACATGATATTCAAGGATTGATATCAGTTGATTTTTGTTCTCAGGTTTCATCAGCGATTCAAGTGTACCGGCAGGAAGAGCTTCAAAAGCTGCGTCAACAGGAGCAAAGACCGTAAAAGGTCCTACATTACTCAGCGCATCAACCAATCCTGCATGTGTAACCGCCTTAACCAAGGTTTTGTGATCGGGTGAGCCTACTGCAATTTGTACAACATTTCGTTCAGAAAGTTCGTCTTGAACAGCGGATTGCCCGGCTTTAGCTGCTTCGTTCGCAGGCGCTGACCCTGAGCTATCCTTATTAGATTGTGGCTCAGCACACGATGACAAAAATATAATGTGTGCCAGAAATAAGCCAGCCAAAGATAATTTTAGGAAATTTTTCATAAAAGTTTGATTTATAGATTAATTTGTAGATGCTCCATCTTTTTTCCCGGTTTTTTCCAAATCGTTTTTCCTGAAAAACTCAAGAATATTGCGGGCCTCTTCCTCGGTCACATTTTGATTTGGCATTTTTGTAAGGCAAATCTCCAGCAGTGAAATTGCTGTCGGGTCCTTTTCAAGCATCTCATCCGGATTGGTTACCATGTTCATAATCCATTCTGGCCTTCTGATGTTAGTTATGTTTTCTAATCCAGGTCCGACCACCCTTTCACTTGTCAATTTATGGCAAGCCATACATTTTAGATCGTAAATTTCTAATCCCTTGGCAATCATTGCTTCATCCAATGGATCAGTAAGCTTAACACTCTTGATATTTCCAACTCCCAAGCCATCATCGGTTCTTCTTTCAGCTTTTTTAGGGGCTTCGGCGGTAGAATGTGTTTTTTTTTGTTCAGGCGCACCACACGATTGGATTGTAAATCCGATTAGCAGTAGAAAAATAATTCTGTACATAATTTTTAGATTTTAAAATGTGTTGCAAAAGTATTTTTATTATGGTAATAGCGTACTTAATATATTATTTAATTTATTAAAAAATGTGAAAAAGAGGACTCGCAAAGGTTATAATTGAAAACTGAAAAATTAATTGAACAAGGCACTTGATTGAAAAACAACAAAATACGTTACCACGGCCTTCATGTCGGGGTGATAGGAAGAGATGGAGAGGATAGAGGCCTCAGCCCGTAATCTTTATGTTTGTGATAAATATAACAAAAGGATACTACACTACCATTATCAAAAAACTTTCCGGAAGTCTTCGATTATTCATCGGATTTCCACCCAACTGGGTGAAATACCATATTACAGTACTGAAATAATATTTATCCCTGTTTCCATCAAATTATTACTCAAACTCATGTAAAATGTTTACATACAGATGATTAATCTGCTAGTTGAATTGAATGAAATGGCTTTTAGGGCACTTTGGCAAGGTTTTCAAAGTAGCGGAATCAATTAAGTTCTCAATTTTTTTCAAACATTCATTTATTAATCATTAAACATTTACGATTATGGAAACAATTACAAGGATTTTCAGAACAGTTGAAAAGCGTTACCTGTTTCCGCTGGTTTTGTTGGCTGCATTACTGGCCGGACAAAATGCTTTATTTGGGCAAACAGAGGAGCAAAGAGTGAATTTACAACGCTTTGCCGAACGAGCTGGTCAGGAATTTCAAAAGCAAAAGGCTGAGGCTATTCGCATAGCCGATTCGCTTGGGTTGCCAGTCAGAACTAGGGACGAAAGCGGACGTGTAACAGAGCTTATGCGGTTTGAGCATAGAATGCCGGTTTATTACATAACCACAAATCTGGGTGGAGCAAAAACTATATCTACAAATCAGGTTTGGAGTGGAGGTTCAGCAGGGCTGGCTCTTGATGGTAGCGGGGAAATTCTTCGAATTTGGGATGAAGGAGCAGTGCGGGCTACTCATCAGGAGCTAAACGGCAGAGTGACGATTTCTAATCCTGTGTCCAATAGTGATCATGCAACACATGTTGCAGGAACGATGATTGCTGCCGGGATTAGCGCAAATGCCCGCGGCATGGCAAATCAATCTACTTTACAATCATTTGATTGGAACAACGACGCAGGTGAAATGGCAGCAGAGGCAGCCGGGGGGATGCTTGTCTCAAATCATTCTTATGGTATTATTGCCGGCTGGGCATGGGGCAAATGGTATAATTCTGCTCAGCCTGCTGCATGGCATTGGTGGGGAATTCCAGCCATTAACCCCAACCAGGATTATAAATTTGGTTTCTATGATTCGACTGCAATGGCATGGGATGAGATTGCGGGTAACGCGCCGAATTACCTGATAGTTAAATCAGCTGGAAATGACAGGGGACAAGGGCCATCAGTGCCTGGAACATCTCATTACATTTGGAACGGAGGCTGGGTTCTAAGCGCCACACCAAGACCAAAAGATGGGGGCGCTGATGGCTTTGATTGCATCCCTGCCAAAGGTGTTGCTAAAAACATATTAACCGTCGGAGCAATTCATGCGCTTCCTAATGGATACAATCAACCTAATAATGTAATAATGAGTGATTTTAGTGGCTGGGGGCCTACTGACGACGGCCGGATCAAGCCAGACCTTGTAGCAAAAGGTGTTGATGTATATTCTACTTTAGCTTTTAATCCTGTAAGCCAGAATCCTAGCAATAATTCCTATGATTCATGGGACGGCACTTCAATGGCGGCGCCAATGGTAACGGGTTCGGTAGCATTGCTCAACCAGCATTACAAAAACACCCATAATAACGCCATTATGCGCTCGGCCACCATGAAAGCTTTGCTGATCCATACTGCCGATGAGGCTGGAACGGCAACAGGGCCTGATTATAAACATGGTTGGGGAGTGATGAATACTAAAAACGCTGCTCAGGTGATCGCCGACAATGCGGCGGATACCGGATTGCCTATCAGGGAGATGACTTTGGCTAAAAATGAGGTTATCGAGCTGCGCATCTGGCCAAAAGGCAATGAGCCGCTCAAAGCAACGCTGGTGTGGACTGATCCTGCAGGAACCCCACCGGCGCCTTCGTTGAACCCGCCCGACCTGATGCTGGTAAATGACCTTGATATGAGGATCATCGAACTGACGACCTCAACGGTTTACTCCCCTTACGTCTTAGACCCGCAAAACCCTTCTGCTGCGGCAACTACCGGAGATAATTTCAGGGACAATGTGGAGCAGATAGATGTTTCGAATTTGCCTGCTGTTAATTGTCCGCAATATGTTATCCGGATTTCGCACAAAGGGCAATTGACAAATGACAAACAAGATTTTTCACTCATCATCACCGGGATCGAACCCAGTCAGATCATTTTTGTTAAAAAAGGAGCTTCAGGCAACAACAACGGAACATCGTGGGACGACGCTTTTACAAATCTTCAGGATGGTATTAACGCTGCATCGCATGGAGACCAGGTGTGGGTTGCAAAAGGAACCTATTATCCAACCGGCAACGGAGGCGCCCGGCACCGCCATTTCAACCTGAAAAATTGCGTGGAAATATACGGCGGTTTTGCCGGTGATGAAGATGTTTACACCTTCCCGTTGCATCACCGTAATCTTCTGGACAATGAAACCATCTTGCATGGTGAGAAAAATCGTTACCATGTTGTTCGCAGCTATCCGGGTATTGATGAAACCGCTGTGCTGGACGGAGTAACAGTTACCGCTGGATATGCTGACTGCATGCTCGATCCAAGCTGCGATGAAACAGTGGACGATAGAGGCGCAGGTATGTATAACAGAGGAAACCCGACCATCCGCAACTCCACATTTACAGCTAACTATGCATTGACCTATGGTGGCGGAATGCTAAACGAAAATTGCAACCCAACACTGATCAACTGTACTTTTAATGCTAACGATCTGCCTGAATGTGGCGGCGGCCTGACCAATCATGGTAGCAACCCATTGCTTATCAATTGCCTGTTTCATGGAAACAAGGCCAATACAGGAGGCGCCATCTGCAATGATTACGGCAGCAACCCAGCGATAATCAACACCACTATAAGCGGCAACTTTGCTACTACCAAAGGAGGCGGAATAATGAGTAATTATTGGTCGGGTTCTTCAGCAACTTTAAAAAACAGCATCGTTTGGGGCAATGAGGTGGATGTTTATCCATACTGCGAAGGGCATCAGTTATTTGTTGGAGACGGGAATCCGGCTATCCAGGTTTTTAGCAGCCTGGTCAATAATGGAGGTAATCATATCTTTGGACCGGTCTTATTTGATCCGCTTTGCCTTTTTGTTAATCCATTGTTTATCAATCCGGTTCCTGCTAAGCTCTCGCCAAACAGATCTGGAAACTATAGACTCAGCTATGCTTCTCCAGCGATAGATGCTGGACGAAATTTGTATGTGCCAGTAAAACAATTAGATGACCTCGATTGGAATCAGCGTATTGACAGTCTCTCGAAAATTGTGGACATGGGCGCTTATGAATGGCCAAAAGAGTGCCAGCCTCCCAAAAACCTGGCTGTAAAAAACATTACAGACCATTCTGCTGAATTATTATGGACGCCCGGAGGTTCAGAAAACCTTTGGGAAATTGAATACGGACTGAAAGGTTTCGCTCAGGGAACCGGCGCCTTCATTTTAGTCGTAGAGCCATCCTATAGACTGATAGGCCTCTCGCCGGATACTGAATACGAATATTATGTCAGAGGTTTATGCCCACCTGCGTTTGTAAGTGAATGGGCAGGACCCAAACCTTTTAAAACACTAGAGCCCTGTGACCCGCCGATGTTGTTCACAGCAACTGCCGGCGCCACAGATGTTACACTAACATGGGTTGAGCCAATACCTGCACCTCAGTTGGGGTATGAAATCAATATTCACGATATGAACGGAAATCTCATCTTTGATGTTTACGTTGCTCCTGGTACCAGCTCGTTCTCGATCAATGGATTGTTGCCGGTAACAGACTATTTAGCTACAATCCGTTCGGATTGCGGTAACGGAAGTTACAGTTTATGGGAATCTGTTTATTTTTCAACCCCCTTGCCAAATTGCGACCCCCCATCCAATCTCACTGCTTTGGCCACTGCAGCCACCGTTGAACTGAATTGGACAGAGCCTGTTCCTGCTCCGCAGATGGGTTATGAAATCGAGATTTTTGACATTAATGGGAATGTTGTCTCATCCGGTACAACACCCGCCGGAGCAAACTCCTTTACCTTTGCGGGATTAGTGCCAGCCTCATATTACTTTGCACAGGTAGTTTCCAATTGTGGCAGCGGTTTGTACAGTGTGCCGGCGCAGGTGACTTTCTACACCTGCACGCAATTTACGGTTACCGCTCCTGCTGATTTTAAAGTTTGCATTGATGTGCAGCCATTTGCTCTTGCAGGTGGAACTCCGGCAGGAGGGACCTATACAGGAAACGGAGTCAATGCAGCAGGCGTGTTCTCTCCTTTCGATGTCGGCGCTGGCGCTCATTTGATCACTTACACCTATACCGACGTTTTAGGTTGCTCCGGCAGCGCTACATTTATTATCACTGTTGATGCTTTGCCTGCGGTGGCTTGCCCTCCCGGTTTTTCAGTTTGCATAACTGACCTGCCATTTGCCCTGGCTGGCGCTAATCCTGTTGGTGGCACTTATTCAGGCCCAGGCGTTGCAGCAGGAATCTTTTCTCCAGCTCAAGCCACAACCGGCGCTCATATCATTACATATCAATACACAGATCCGGTAACTGGCTGTACAGGAAAATGCGATTTTATGATTTCAGTCAACCCGACGCCATTTGTTACCTGTCCGAACGATATGGTAGTTTGTGTGAATGATGTTCCGTTTGCACTTGCCGGAGGCGCTCCTGTAGGAGGTGTATATGCAGGAACGGGAGTTGCAGGTGGGATTTTCAACCCTGGCAACGCAGGTCCCGGTACCCACCTGATCACATACACTTACACCGATCCACTAACCAACTGCACTGACACTTGTGATTTCAACATTGTTGTGAAACCTTTACCCATAGTCACATGCCCTGCTAATATCAATAAGTTAGTTAGTGATCCGCCTTTTGTTCTTTTCGGTGGAGCGCCTGCAGGCGGTATTTATACCAACGCATCCGGAACGCCTGTCGTAGTATTCAATCCTGCTGTTGCCGGTATTGGAAATCATAAAATCACCTATACCTATACTGATAATCACGGTTGCGCTTCATCATGCGATTTCTTTGTCATAGTTTCTGGTTCGATTCCCAATCAGTATGATTTTGGAGATGCTCCCGACGGTCCGTATCCCACATTATACATTAGTGGCGGCGCTTATCATCTGATTGACGGTTATTTGTTTATGGGAAATTTCATTGATTCCGAGCCAAATGGACAACCAACAATCAATGCAGATGGAGATGATTCGAACGGCATTGACGACGAAGACGGGGTAACTTTCACAACAGCGCTGGAGCAGGGGCAGGTAGCAACAGTGGAGGTGGTAGTTTCTGCCTGGTGTAAATTGAATGCGTGGATTGATTACAATCAGATCAATGGCTGGTCTGACGCAGGCGAGCATGTTTTTGTTGATGTTATATTGTCGCCGGGTTTGAATGTCCTAAGTTTCACCGTTCCTTCAACAGCGGTCACAGGTGATACCTATGCCCGTTTCAGGGTAAATTACAATGGAGGGATCTCCTATGATGGATATGGCTACGAAGGAGAGGTAGAAGATTACAAAGTATCTGTATTGCCCCCATCAGTTGAATTTGACTTTGGCGATGCACCCGAAAATCCGCAGCTTGGATTCTACTATCCTACAACTTTGGCTAACAACGGCGCCAGACATTTGATTGATCCTGCTGTTTACCTTGGCGATCTGATTGACAGCGAGCCTGACGGCCAGCCAACCATCACTGCGCTTGGTGATGATCTAAATAATCTGGATGATGAAGATGGGGTATTGTTCGTCAGAAGGATGGCGGTAGGAACGATGGCAAGAGTAAGGGTAAAAGCATCGGTGACCGGTTACCTGAATACCTGGATTGACTTCAACAGAAACGGAACCTGGTCTGATGCCGGTGAACAGATTTTCACAGACCAAATTCTTGCTCCGGGCTGGAATATCCTGAATTTTATGGTTCCGGCAGGCAGCACTCCCGGAAGAGCTTATGCCCGTTTCAGGTTCAACACCACCGGTGGACTGAGCTACGACGGTCTTGCCCAGGATGGAGAAGTGGAAGATTACAGGGTAAACATTCTCCCTCCAAACTGGGCATTTACCATAACTAACAGCTCACATCTTGTTGCTGTTCCGTTAAGTTTAGGCATTTCCACTCTGGCAATGAGCGGTGTGAACCTGTTCCCGGGTGATTTTGTCGGGGCATTCTTCACCGATCAAAACGGAAATGAAGTGTGTGGCGGAGCGGTGCTGTTCGACGGTGAAGAAAATCAGGTGCTTTTTGCCTACGGCGATGATCCGTTGACCAGTGAAAAAGATGGATTTGCCGAAGGTGAGTCATTCAAATTCAAAGTATTCAGGACTTCGACCGGTGAAGAGTTTGCTGTGAATGCGCAGTTTGATCCGGGTTTGCCAAACGCTGACGGAAGATTTTATGACAACGGTCTTTCTGGATTAATTGGGCTTGCTATACCGGCGATTCATTACAAATTCATGATCCCTGAAGGATGGAGTGGAGTTTCGACATGGTACCAACCTGCCGATCCTTTCCTGTCGTCAATGCTTGCACCAGAATTGAATAAACTGGTCATCCTCTACAATCAGCAGGGAATTTTCTGGCCAGGAGTCAACCTGAACACCCTTATGACCTGGGATGCTTATAGCGGATACATTGCAAAAGCCACGGGGGAAATAGAGCTGATGCTTGAAGCTAATGAGCTGTTCTACAAATCGGTATGGCTAAATGCAGGTTGGAATCTTATTCCGGTCATTATTGATGATTTGGTGGATATTTATTCCCTGGTTTCCGGACTGAATGGGTTTGTTCTTCTTAAAGAAGTTGCCGGAACAGGTGTTTTCTGGCCACAATATGGTATCAATACCATTGGCTTCCTTGAGCCAGGTAAGGCTTATTACCTATTAACAAATGTTCCCGGCACGCTTGACTTCGAAGGTGCGCCTCCCGCATCAATAACCGGAATGAATACTGGCCTGCCTGTGGTCAACTCTCCCTGGCCAGAACCAGCCAAGTCGCCAATCACCCATTTGGTTTTGTTCAACCTCAGCGAAAGTGATTTGCAAATCGGAGATATCGTAGGTGCATTTTCTGAAGATGGCCGTTGTGTTGGTGTTTGCGCTTTGGCTGACGCAAATTTGCCGTTTGCTCTGGCAATTTTTGGAGACGATCCTTATGATCAGAGAAAAACCGGCTTATATTCTGATGAACCGTTCATTTTAAAGGTTTATCGAAGCATGACCGAAGAGACATTTGATCTTGAAGTGGTTTTCAATCCACAGATGTCTGATGGAATATTCATGGACAACGGACTATCGGAAGTTACAGGCCTGAAGTTATCATTAGCCGCAATGCCTCAGAATTATTCGATCAATCTTAACATATACCCCAATCCTTCCAGCGGCATCTTCAATATTTCGGGAATTGATGCCAACGCAAAAGTCTCTGTCTTCAATAATCTCGGAACGGAAGTCAGTAGCCGGCATGTGCTGCTCTCCGGCCAGATTGATCTTACCGGACAACCAGATGGTATTTACATGATCAGGATACAATCCGGCGATTCCGTTCGCTTTGTAAAAGTGATTAAAAACTGACCAATCATTTCTTAAATCAAAGATACCCGGTAGCTTCAGAATAAGTTATCGGGTATTTTTTTGCAATTTTTCTGAATCCCATCGTTTTGATAATCACCTTATTTTCAACAAGAGTGAATTCCTGGCGTTGACTATTGATGACTACAACAGTTTTAATCTGATGAAAATATCACTTATGAAAAATTTAGTTTACATTTGTCCTGTTAAGTCAGAAAAATAGAGAAAAATGAAATCAGCTTTTTCATCTCAGGCTTTCTACTTATCAGTTAATCAATCTTTTACTCATTATTCATTGTTATTATGAACATCTTTGTAGCAAACCTGAGTTTTAAACTTCGGGAAGATAGACTCAGGAATCTTTTTGAACCTTATGGAGAGGTTGAATCAGCCCGAATTATTACCGATCGCAACACCGGTCGCTCCAAAGGATTTGGTTTCGTGGTGATGCCAAACGAGGATCAGGCTGAAAATGCGATTAAAGAACTCAACAACATGGAGGTTGAAGGAAGAAATCTGGTTGTGAAAGCATCTGAAGAACGCCCTGAACCTAAGCGTTTTACAAGCAGGCGGGATTAAGTTACAGATACTCCATCGAAAAACAAAGCAAGGCAGGTCATCAGTGGCCTGCCTTTTTTTATCGTTTTTCCAGAAACCATTTACCATCAGCACCCGCCTTTGGTTTTGACGATTTCGGTCTGGATGATTTTTGGTTTTACCGAAGGCCTTTGCTCCTCTGCTGAACCGGTATTTCTGAAAAACCGCGGGTAATCAAACCAGGCTTTTTCGGCCACCGAGAAGGCAGATGCGGGTTGAAAATGATCTAAAACATTCTGCCTGATGTAATTGTAATCGGTTGCACTAACTTTGGAATTGGTAAAACCTTTCGATTTGAGTAATGCTGAAGCAACGGCGGAGTGGGACTCGTCGCCGCTGATGAGAAGAACATCTCCGGAGGCCTTTCTGATCATTTTCAGGGATTTTTGGTCAAGGAGGTTGTTAAGCGGAATATTCACCGCACCTGGAAGCGATCCGCGGTTAAATTCCTCATTCGAGCGCAGGTCAACAATCAGATGACTGTTTATCTGATTGGTTTTTATCAACTCTTCCAATTGCCATGGCTGAATGTAATGGTTATGGCCTGCAATGGTTTCGAGCACTGCAGCATTATTTTCTTTATACGCCGGGGCAATGGCCCACTGAAACAATAGAATTGCCGCAACGAAGATGGCAAATAGAACTCCGGCGGTGTTCAATAGAATGACTTCCTGGTTTTTCATGGTATTAGCAACCTCCCTTTGCTTTTGGTTTTTCCCCAACTGTTTGTATTACAGGCACTGATAACGTTTTTGGGCTTGCGGCAGATTGCCCCGAAAGGAAATACTGACGCGCTTTCTCTCTGAAGCGGTTCTGGTAAGCCAGGTTCATGTTGTGAGCAGGATCTGCGGGTTTTTCCAGAAATACTGTCTGGATAAATCCATTTAATCCGCCATCAAGTACGTAAAGGTCTTCAATCCCTGCACGGGTTGCAACAAGCCAGGCTTCGGATGAAAGTGTTGTTGCGTTGGAATAGAGCACCACTTTATTGGTTTTGTCTGAAAGAATTGCTTCGCTTTGATTTTCAAGTATCTGGCCAATTGGTATGTTAACTGCTCCGGGCAACGAAAACTGAGCGAATTCTTCGGGACTGCGGACATCAACGAGCCGAAGCGGCCGGTCTTTACCATTCACCAGGCTGTAGGCTACTTCGTCGGCATCCACCAGTTGATTTCCATTTACCACATTAGTGAGCAGCTTTTGAGCGGATGTTTCATTCCAGTTGGAACGTGGCTGGGAGGGTAACATTATCATCAAAACACCAAGCCCAATAATGATTAAGGCCGGAGTCCAGTAGGCAGGCCTGGAGCTCTTTTCTTCAAAGCTTACTTTATTAATCTGATCTTCAATATACTGCGTGACAACGAAAGCCATTAAAGCAACTGCAATCAGCATCATGGCAAACCATTCGCGACTCATGCCCAGCGAATCAAACACGAAAATCCCGCCAAGATAGGAGCCCATATAAAGAGGTTCAAAAACTTCATAAAATTCACCAAAAATGAAAATCCCGATAAACATTCCGGCAACAAAAACCATCGCGTCTATCTTTCCGATAACAGCGGCAACCATACTTGTACCGGGGCAGAAACCACCAAGAATAAATCCCACTCCCATGATAACGCCGCCAATAATAGCCGACCAGAGGTAAGTAGGGTTGATGTAAAGAAGACGATCGTCTATCCATCCCAGGTAGCTGAAAATGAGTAATCCGCTCATCGCAGTAATGGCTGCAGTGAAGAAAACTCTTAAAACGACAAAATCGTAACCGTAAAAGACACCAGCGAGCTTTCGCGACGATGAAAAGCCTGCCTGTTCGAGAACATACCCGAATCCAAGACCGATCACAAACGCAAAAAAGAGATTGAGATCAGGGTTTACAAATCCTTGTGGAATTAATGGCGCCATTTTGTTTTCCTTTCTTTTAGCTAATCCATAATTTTCTGAAAAAATAGGCTACCATGTAACCACTGCCAAAAATAGCCATCATGGTTAAAAAACCTGCCGATGAAAGCACAGCCATTCCGGTAAGTGCTGCTCCGCTGGTACAGCCGCGTCCAAACTGCGCACCCAAACCGAAAAGCAGACCGCCGGAAGCAGCAAAAATGAGCCGCGTGCCGGAAGAAATTCGTGGTCCTTTATCCACCTTGAAGCCAAGCCTGCCCGACATTGCACCTGAAAAGAAAGCTCCGGCAAGCACTCCTAAAGAGAGATAGACGAGCCAGTTTTTCATCGGGCCTGGCCCTTCGCTGAAATACTCGCTGTAGAACGGATTATTGGCAACATGCTCAGGAGCTGCTTTGCCAACCGTTGTAATAACAACACTTTTCACGGTTCCGCTGGCGCCGAGCCCGCGACCCGTAACGAAAAATGCTGCAAGAAGTACCAGTCCCAGCAGAAATCCCGCCAGGTAAGGGTTCATGTAAGGTTTAGGAATATTTTTCATAAAACATTGTATTTTAATTGTTTAACAACCGCCAGCCACTTTTACTTTTTCAATTGGAATCACACCTGATGCACCGGTTGGTGCAGCAGGTTGACCTTTAAATATTGGCGCATTGAAAATTGATGATTCAGTGAAAGTTCTTGTAGGCTTGCTTTCAGTTTCGGCCATCACCTGATGCATGAAACTGTTTGCACCATACCTGAGCGCTTTGGCATTGTAGCCTATCAACCTGAGGTACGCTGTAACAAATATGCTATGTTGCCCTGAATAACAATAGATTACATTGGGTTTTTCGGTTGAGAGAGTGTTGAGTTCGCTATTCTGATTGAGAGATGTTTTTTGGTCATACTGCACAGAACCAGGCAAATGACCAACCCCAAGATACTTTTCTTCGGGCCAGTAGCAAATGGTATAATAATCATCCCAATGATCTATCATCTGGTCAATAGAAACAAAGATGCTATCCGCGGGGAGGTTGATAATTGCTTCGGCCCTTTCCCATACAATGTCGAAACCGGATTTGCCATTAGCGGCTAAAGAAGGATAATTTGATGGCTTCTTTTTTTCGTTTGGCGTATATTCAAGCTTGCCAACCATTTTGTTACTAATGTTGGCAAACCAGAATTGATCGGCAATTTCCCGATCCAACCCACTCATCCCAAATCTCAAAGCCCAGGTGTTGTTGTAGCCCAGCAATCTCAAAACGGCAGTTACATAACTTGAACGGTTATCTTTGTTGCAAACAAATACGATATAGTCGAATGCTGAAGGCTCAATCCTGTTTTTGAAATAATCAAGTACCTGGTCAGCTCCGATATTTACCGAAAATTCAATGTGACCCTGGACGTAGTCCTCCTGAGGCCGCAAATCAATGATCAGGATATTTTGATCCTGTAGTTCAAAGAGGTCTGGAGCATCTATTATCGAAGGGGCTCCCTCACTACCAATATAATTTCCATTGGTTTCCAGCCAGTTGAGTAAGATTTTTGTATTTTCTTCATTTACAGTAATTTGATCGGTTGTTTCCTCATTTGAGCCACAGGATGAAAAGAGAAGTGAGGCAAGGGAAAAGAAAAGCACCGGGAGAAGGTAAAACCTGTTGTTGGTCAGCATAACTATTCGGTTTTAGGTTGATTATCAGTATCTTGTTCTGGCTCCTCATCCAGTTCTTCCCATCCGGTTATCATGGCTTTCAGATTGGAGGTGATGGTGTGGCCGGTTGTGATGAGGTAAAGGTGAACAATAATGAACGACACAAGCAAAAACGCTCCCAGTGTGTGCACCAGAGCGATGATTTCGAGATCCTGCATGTCGGCTGATTGAATGGTTCCAGCCTGCGGATAGCGGTAAAACATGTAAGCAAGCCCGGTGGTAACCATGACCGGAATAACAAGAATCTTTAATCCAAGATAAACCAGTCGCTGCAAAGGGTTTAACTTGCTGATGAGTGTTTTTTGAGTGGGGTGGGGGGCGTTCCGGAAAATTCCGGTGATGTAAAACTCGATCTGATCTTTAAGGTTTTTGGTTGTGGGCAGATATTGCTTCCATTGTCCGGTGGTGATATGCCAGAAAATGGCAAAGATCACCAGCACTATCAGCGCCCAGGCTGATTTATTATGCAGATCAACGGCGGTTTCGAAACCAAACAGGGTGTAACTGCTATGAATTTCGAACCCGGTTATGGCAAGAAAAATGATCAGGAACGATTGCGTCCAGTGCCAGAACCGCTCGAAGCCTGCGTAAACGAGTACTTCCTTGGTGTTACTCATAGAACTTTAAATTGAAGTTGTGTTTTTTAATTTTTGGGAAATGACGATTCGGGCGGCGCCATGCGCCAAAACCCCAAGCAGCGACAGAAGGATGAGCCACCGACCCAGGGTGTCAAGGGTGAGGTTGCGGTCTCTTCCGGGCATGTAAAAATCGGTAAGCTGGGCAAGGCGGCTGTTTTCTCTGGTATGGCAATCCTTGCAGTTGAGCGCCAGTTCGGATATTGAAACCATGTGACTTACAGGCAGATACATTTCCGTTTCGACGAAATCGTATTTTCCGCTGTATGGCAATCCAACGTATTTCATCCCCTCTTCCAGCGATCTTTCCCAGTCGAGGTCAATCCAAAGCGCGCCTTTATTCACCTCTTTATCCCACAGTTTTGGTTGAATGATAGTGAGGTTCTCCACATCGTAAGGCTGTTTGCCGCGATGGACTTTCATCGGAATGATTTTGCTCTCTTTATCGTTGTAAGAACCAAATAAAGTATTGATTTTCAATGGTAAATTGTTCAAATCAACTTTGTCGGTAAGCAGATGGTGGTCGGCGGTTCC